>TARA_R110001583_G_scaffold138983_1_pt1 | contig 266353 bp, 269 predicted proteins | sample TARA_R110001583 | Tara Oceans TARA_R110001583 (sample SAMEA4398432) | marine metagenome | biome: Polar Biome; feature: [MES] marine water layer (ENVO:01000295) within the mesopelagic zone...; material: water (ENVO:00002006), including particulate matter (ENVO:01000060) such...
CAGATCGCCAACCTCAAAGTCGGTGCTGGCTTCGGACAGGGTGATCACTGCCGTTTGATTTCCGTTCGCGGCACCAGTGAAGGCCGCGATACTGACCGTTGGCGCGGTGAAATCTACTGAAAACGTCACATCATTTGAGGCGACCCAATTCCCAAGTCCTAAGCTGTCCGTAAAAGCGCCCTTTTGGACTGACACATCGACCACCCCATCCGCGATCGGAGACAGAACTATGCTGTAGCTGCTACCGCTGCCGGACACTGTCGCTGTGGCGTTCGTCAACGTCAGGCTAGAGGATGTAAAATCAGAGCTGTTTTCTGACAGCGTTGCGATGACAGTATAGTCTCCGCTGCCGTCTGGCCCGCTTAGGCTGCCCAATGTGACTGTTGGCGCCGCATTGACAAGAGTTTGGCTGATCGTAACCGTCGTCCCTGTTGCTCCGCGAATTTCGGCGAGATAGGCGTAGCGATCGCCATTGCCGGTCTCGGTCGCTTCGAACGAAAATCCGATGAAGTCGCTGGCCGCGTAAGACCCTGACGCCCCTTGCTGAGTAAGGAGAGCAACATCTGCAAGACCACAGTTTGCTTCCAGATTTGCCGTAGATAAAGGTGGAAAAGTGTCGGAAACGTTGCCTGCGTAAAAGCTTGCTCCGCCGGCCGCTTGGGTTGCTGTTGATCCACCGCTGGCGGGGGTGACGCGTGCCGATGCCAGTCCCCCATTCAGGTTATGGACGAAAGCCGTCAAGCGGCAAAAGGCATTCAAGCTTAAACTCTGGTCGCCACGCGACGGTGCATCAAAGGCCACAGCGGGCGATGCAAGGGCAAGCAGTGTGGTCAAGATAAGGGCAAGATACCCGATATAGACACTGTGGTGGTTTATACGCATTTTCCGGGGTCCTTCCAACATTCGAAATGCAGCGCCCAACGAAGGATGCCACTTGTTTCGACCGTGTTGCCCGGACCCAAAAACACCACAAATGGTGTATTGGGCATATTAGTAACGTCGGTCTGATCGCCACAGGTCTTCAAGCACGGTTAAGAAAACCGACGCGCGACGTCAGGTCAATCGTCCTTTGTTCCGTCATAGCTCGAATGCGGCTGCTGTGACCTATTTGCACGCTTGAAGGCTGGTCGCCGCAAACGCTTTAGTTTGAACCATTTTGCCTCGCGTGGAGGCCGCTCTGAGATATAACGTTCCCTTTGGATGAGTGCCTCGCGGCATTCCGCATGTTCGATAGAATTTCGGCAAAGTGAGCTCAGCCTCAACCTTTTCTGAGGTTGCGTCCGGGAGGGGAAGCATGAACCAATCTGAACGGTTGCTTCCTCCCATCTAGACGAGCGAGTTTGCACGAGCAGCGAACGTCTGGTTTCTGCCGATTCTGTTGAAAAACACCATGTTGCTGGTGCAGAAAATGGTGCCTCAAACACAGCGCAAGCGCCTTTCTTGTCAGGCTTTGCGCATTTGCTGCGGTGCGGGAAAGATCTTGGCTAATTTGCGGAGGTTTTGGGCGGTGGCGGCGAGTAGAAATTCGTCATTTGCGCCGTTCGGTCCACGTAATCGCAATCGTCCCAACCCGAGGATGCGTTTGAGGTGGGCGAAGAGCATCTCCACCTTCTTTCTGAGCCGCATTGAGACCACATATTGCTTGGTTTTGGCGATATCGCGGGCGACCTGACGGGCGTCTTCATGTTCTTCGCGGGTAATTTTGCGTGCATCGGCTTTGGGGCAGCATTTCATTTTTGAGGGGCACGCTTGGCAGGTGTGTTTCAATGCTTGATACTTGGCAACGCCTTTGCCAGTGGGCCCCCGGTTTGGATCAGAGTAGTTGCGACGGAACTGTTTGAGCGGTTCCCCTTCAGGGCAGATGTATTGGTTGTTCTCGGCGTCCCATTCGAAGTCAGTGCGGCTCCATGTGCCGTCTGTCCGACCTGCTTTGTCCAGCACAGGAATGTGGGGGTTGATGTCGCGATCAACAAGCCATCCCAGCATAGGCCCTGAACCATATGCGCTATCCGCGATGAGCCGTTCTGGATCAATGTCATGCCGATCTTTGATCCGATCCAACATAGTGCGCACGGAGCCAACTTCGGCCTGCCGGATTGAACGCGTGCCCTCAACGTCCACGATGACGCTGTGATCGGTGTCGATCAGGTAATTGGTGGAATAGCTAAAAAACGCAGGGCCTTTGCGCGCCGCGGTCCATTGGCTGGCTGGGTCGGAATGAGATGTGAACTTGGGCTCAACCTCCGATGCTGCGCCAGAAGCTGCATCGTCGAGGACATCTAAATACTCCTTCACGGCGCGCGGCGCATCGTTTGGGTCAATGGTGCTGCGATCCCAATCGTCCTTCGGCGTTGAGTTCTGCTTGTTCGCATCGGCTTCAATCAAACTGGCATCTGCGGCAAGACGCTGCCCGCTGACCAAGCCATCTGCGATGCACCGGGCAACGGTTTTCTCAAACAGATGCCGCAGCAGTGCGCTTTCACGAAAACGGCCATGGCGGTTCTTGGAAAATGTCGAATGATTTGGCACCGGATCAGATAAATCGAGGCGGCAGAACCAACGATACGCGAGGTTCAAATGGACTTCTTCGCACAGACGACGTTCGGACCGGATGCCAAAGCAATAGCCTACCAACAGCATGCGGATCAACAACTCAGGATCGATGGAGGGACGACCCGTGTGGCTGTAAAACTCGGATAGATACTGGCGGATATCGCTTAACTCAACGAACCGATCTATCGACCGAAGCAGGTGATCTTGTGGAACGTGATCCTCCAGCGAGAACTCGTAGAACAGTGCGCCCTGCGCTTCCTGTTTTGGTCCCATCATCATTCAATCCCCCGCTGCCATACAGAAATTGAATCAGCCATGAGCCGTCAAATCAACAAGAGTTTTTCAACAGAATTTGCCCTTCCTCACCCCACAAACCGATACCGCTCCTTCGCCTTGCTGAGCTTATTCGCCGCGCGCTCGGGGTCGGCTTGGATTTCCATCCGCAGGCGCTTTCCCATATCCACCATATAGCCCTGTAGATCATCGCTCTCGACGCCCTCAAGGGCCGCTAGGGTGGTGCAGTTGCCCAAGGTAAGGGCGAGGATCATTTTGATCTGATCGGCCTTGTGGACCTCCTTCACGGCGCTGGCGGCCACGTGGCTGCGCAGTTCGGTCAGGTCCGTGTCGGCGTCCACCTTTGCCAAGTCCCAAATCGCGTGGTTCGGCCAGCGGGCGCGGTTTGTGTCCATCGGGTCCGGTTCGCAGTAGCGGATTTTCTCAAAGGCTTCCGCGATCACGTCGCCGAATTTGGTATCGAAATCCTCCATGTGGTGATGCCCCAGCGGTCTTTCATGATCCGCTTGCCTGCCCGCGCTTCAACGCGCCAGATTTGGCTCTCAGAGTGGTCTTTTGGGTCCAGAGGCGGCAGGCCTTCGGATTTGAGGCTTGCATTCCATATGTCCCACCAGATCGGCTTGCGCTTGTCAGTGATGTCCAACCGCGTGTCATAGAGGGTGATCGGCGCGGTTCGTGTGGCTGTGGATCACGAAGTTTTCGGGCGTCAGCTCAAACGCGGGGGCCAGAATATCGACGCAAAAATCGGTGCACCCGATGCTGAGCTGATGCGGGCCATAGCGCACGCCCAGCCGCTCCAGTGTCTTGGCGATATAGGCGCGAACATAGCCCAGCCCTTGGGTGGCGGGCATGAGAGAGCCGGCGACAAGGCGGATGCCCCAAGGATCGCGGGCGTTGGGTTTCTTGAAGAACCACGTCACCTCCAACGGCCCGCCTTGCAGCACAAAGCGGTAGTCTTGTACGCCGTTGGGAAAGAGGTCAAAATCCGCGCCGCCATAGCTGACAGCTAGTTGTTGGCGGGTCTCTTCGGCCTGTTCTCGCAACGGGTTGAGGAAGTCGAACAGCTCGGGCGGAATATTGACCCCAACGGCCAATTCCAGACGGTCAAAGCCACGGTGAACGATGCGCATAGTTTTTCCTGTTTGTTGGGAAGTATTTCCAGAGGGGGGGTGCTATAATGATCCCCCCCTCATTCGGCGGATGCCGCGCGCACCTTTCCAAGGTGGTTTTGAAGAGGTCGGGCGCAAGCGCCCTTGAATGGTGCCTCCGGCGGGGCAGCGATTGTTTTGGGGCCGGGCTGGACGCCCGGCGCTCCAATCAGGCGTTGGCCGCAAGCTGCTTTGCGATCCAGCTTTCCGCCCGTTCTGCGCATTTGGAGAGGTTCAGCAGGCCACTGTGACCAAAGCTCGCAGTGTTGCGCCAATCGCCGTCCTGCGTCTTGTCGGCGCGGGTCAGATCGACGGAATAGAAGCCGTCATTGTTCCAGATGGTAGCGGTGATCAGGCCGATTTTGAATTTGTATGCGGGTTGATTGGACATGGTGATTTCCTTTCTGTGCCAAGTCATTTCGGGTCGGCAGAGGACATAGAAAGGGCGCGAGGTGACGGTGTCGCCCCACGCCCCTAGAGCCATCCGGCCCCAAAATCCCGCTCACCGGGCCATCATCGTATCCGGCAGCCATGTCACAATTTGTGGGAACGCGAAAAGCACCACCACGGTGACCATTTCGATGGCCACAAACCAAAGCGCCCCCCGAAACACGTCCGGCAACGGCGTGTCGCGATCAATCCCCGCAATCACGAAACAATTGAGGCCCACGGGAGGCGTGATCAGTCCGATCTCACACATTTTCACGCACAGAATGCCGAACCAGATCGGATCAAATCCAAGGCCTGAGACGGTCGGGAACACGATGGGGAGTGTGATCACCATCATCGAGAATGCGTCCAAAAACATCCCAAGCGGAATGTAGAGCAACAGCAGAACAGCGACGATAACATGGGGCGGAACGCCGCTTTGCGTGATTGCGCCGGCAATCATTTGCGGGACCTGAACGAGGGTCAGAAAATAGCTAAAGATACCTGCGCCGATCATGGTGAAAAGGATCATCACCGTGGTCGTGGCGGTCGAACGAAAACTTTCAGACAGAGTCCGTCTGAGGCTCCCCCGCGCGGATTTTGCAAAAAGCAGCATCACGAAAGCCGCAAGTGCCCCGATCGCCCCAGCCTCTGTGGGCGTGACCAGCCCAAGGTAAATCCCCCCGAGAACAATCGTGAAAAGCACCAAAACCTGCCACGCCTGTGTCGTGGTCGATATCCGGTCGCCCCATGTTGCCCGTGGTGCGCGGGTGGAGTGGTCCTGAACCCGGCGGCCAATCAACGCCACGCCTAGCATAAAGGCAATCGTTGTGATGATGCCGGGCACAAAACCCGCGATCAACATTTTGCCAGCAGAGACTTCGGTCAGCGCCGCATAGAAAATCAACAGGACGGACGGGGGGATCAACACCCCCAAAACGCCGCCCGCCGCAACCGCTCCGGCCGCGAGACGGCGATCATAGCCCTTTGCCTTCATTTCAGGGAGGGCCACCGCGCCCACAGTCGCCGCAGTGGCAACCGAAGAACCGGAGGTGGCCGCAAACCCAGCCGAGGTCAGGATGCTTGCCATGGCAAGTCCGCCGGGCAAATGGCCGACCCATTTGTTGGCCACATGGAACAGCCGTTTCCCGACCTGTGCGTGATGCGCAAACGCCCCCATCAAGATGAACAGTGGGATCACGGTGAGCGCATAATTGGCGGTATGGGCGAAGGAAAAGGATTTCAGTCTGGCCAGCAAAAAGGCCAGATTTTCAACCATGATGATGCCGAAAGCCCCGGACAGAGCCAGTGCGGCAAAGACCGGTGTGCCAAGCGCCATCAGCAGAAAGATCAACCCGACGGCGAGTGCGGTGATGAGTGTCACATCCATTGTCTATGTCCCGTTGTTGTGGGGCGCGCAGCAGTCGCAAAAGCAACGGCATCAACGCCGTGCGAGGCAGGCAAACCTCGTCGTTAATCAGTGAATGTCGGATTGAACGCGGTCGAGTGTCGGCAAGGCCACGTGTTTCAACGCGATGCGCAGCGCATGGACCGCGGCTTGGAGTGCGGCAAACCAGAGCCCTGCAGCCACCGCAATTTTGGCCCACCAGATTGGCACTTGGAAATAGCCCCAGCGGAATTCGCGGATCGAAAACGAATAGATCGCTTCCTGAGTTGCAGGCCATGCCAGCATGGCAAACGTGAGCCCGGCGAACAGCCACGCCAAAGACGTGCAGACGCGGGACCAGGGGCCGGGCAGCGCATCGGTCATCATCGTGACACGGATATGCCCGTCATCAAGCAACGTCGCCCCAAGCCCCATGAAGACCACCATCACCATCGACATTTCCGTCATTTCGAAAAGCCCCGGCACAGCGCGTCCAAAGAGGGCGCGGGCCACCACATCCAATGTGATGGCCACCATCATGAAGGCAAGAAAGCTCAATGCCACCCATGATGTGATCCGGGCAATCCCGTCGAGCAGGCGGTTCAAACGCGCCAGCATCGCTTACAAGCCTGCCGCAATTTCGACCGGACGCTTCATTGTGCCGGTCCCTGCGTGGCGGGCGATGGCGTCTTCCACCACGTTCTGCATCGCATCCCCGTCAATGCCGTTCGGCTTGGCGACTGTCTCGATCCATTTATTGACTTGAGCAGGCTGAACCGTGGCTTTGGCCTTGGCTTTTTCCGCGTCAGGCAGAGAGGACAGGGTCACGCCTTCTGAGATCGCCTTTTGCACATACTCGGCCAACACCTTGTTGTAGATTTCGGCAAATTTCCCTGCGTAAAGCTCATTGGCGAGATCGGTACAGACCTGTTGATGCTCAGCAGGCAGGCCATCCCAAACGCGGCGGTTCATCACCGTCACCGCAGGGGCATGAGGACCATCGCCGATGTCATGGAAATTCGGCGCAATCTCGTGCAGCTTATAGGCCACGGCGGTGACGAAATCGAAACCGTAGACCCCGTCAAGCACGCCGCGTTCAAGTGCTTGATACACTTCGCCCGCCGCCATTGGCACAGCGATGCCGCCAAAGCCTTCGATCACATCCGTGGCCACACCATAGGCGCGGATTTTCTTGCCTTTGAGATCGGCAAGCGAGGTGATCGGCTCGCGCATGATGAGGGGGGCGTAGTTCCAGTTGGTCCAGTACAGCACCTTAGAGCGATGCCGGTCTTCCCACTCCTGACGCAGCGGTGCGAAGGCTTCGTAAACATCGCGGCACACCAATTGCAGTTCATCGGCACGCGCCATGCGGAAATACCACTCAAGCCCACGTGTGACCGGGAGTTCGGCCTGATAATAGCCCGGAGCAATCAGAGTTGCCTCGCTCGTCCCATCACGCACAGCGCCCAGATGCTCCCCCACTTTGTTGAGGCTCCCGGCCCAGTAATATTTCATACTGATGTCCCCGTTTGTGCGTTTTTCCAGTTCCTCAAAGAACCAGCGATCAACCCAAGACGGTCCGGCCGTTTCACTCACGTAGCTGTCGAATTTCAGCGAAGTGGCAGCCTGCGCAAAACCGGGCAGGCTTGAGAACATCCCGGCCCCAGCCAAAGCCCCTGTGGTTTTCAAAAAGTCACGTCTTTTCATTGTAGTGTCTCCTCCAATATGCCCGAGCTCCTCCTGCCCGGTTGTCTTATTTTCCGGTTTACACCGGCGCTGCCTCAGAGGCAGCTTGGGTTCTAAGGTCGGTTTTCAAAACCTTCCCATAGCTGTTCTTCGGCAGATCCTTGACGAATTCGTAGCGTTTCGGGCGTTTGAACGCCGCGATATGTTGGCGGCACCAACTGTCGAGCTCCGGCACACTGGCGCTTTGTCCGTCTTCGAACACGACATAGGCGAGAACCTGTTCGCCCCAGTCCGGTTCGGGCACTCCGATCACGGCAACCTCAAAGACGGCCGGATGGCACAACAGCGCTTCTTCGACCTCACGGGGGTAGATATTCGTGCCCCCGGAGATGATTACATCCTTCGAGCGGTCGGTGAGATAGAGAAACCCGTCCTCGTCCAGATGCCCAAGGTCACCAGTATGAAGCCACCCGCCATTTAGGGCGTGTTCACTGGCCTGCGCGTTTTTCCAATAGCCCTGCATGACCGTTGGTCCTTGAACGCAAATCTCCCCCGTCACCCCCGGAGGCACAGCGGTGCCATCGGTGCCAAGCACCGCGAGCGTGACAGCGCCCTGTGCAATGCCGACAGAGGCACGGCGGGCTTGCCAGCGTGGGTTCGACTGATCCGCGACCAAATCCCGCCCCAGGACGGAAATTGTCATCGGCGTTTCGCCCTGACCGTAAATCTGGACAAAACGTGGGCCATAACAGGCAAGGGCGTCATTGATGTCATTCGCATACATCGGCCCGCCGCCGTAAATGATCGTGCGAATGCCCTCACCGGTATATCCCTGCGCTTTTGAAACGGCGATCAGCCGTTTGACCATGGTGGGAGCCGCAAAGAAAACGAGATTTCCCCGTGTCTTGGCCAGACCGATGATCTCTTCGCTGTCAAACCCGTGCGAGGCGGGAATGAGGTGGGCACCACCGGCGCGGATTTGCGCGAACATATAAAGGCCCGCCCCATGCGACATCGGTGCGGCATAGAGCATGTGATCATTGGGGTGCGCGGCATCGACGTCCAAGGCGTAACAAAGCGTCATCTGACGCACATTCCCATGGCTTAGCATCACCCCTTTGGGGGTTCCTGTCGTGCCTGAAGTGTAGAACAGCCAAGCGAGATCTTGATCTGAAACCGGCGCAGGGGGCGTGAGTTTTTCATTTTGTCTGACGGGCATACAAAGCGCTGCTTCGTGAATATCTGCCTGTTCTGCAAACAGTGTCCCGCTTTGCGTGATCACCAGTGCGGCTTCTGAATCTCGAATGATCCATTCGGCTTCGCGCGGGTGAAGTTTGCAATTGATCGGCACAACCACGGCACCAATCCACCAACAGGCGTGAAGCGCTTCGATATATTCAGGCGCATTCTTGGCAAAAACTGCCACCCGATCCCCCGCCTGAACGCCATGTTCAGTGCGCAGCCACGCGGCGCGGTTACAGGTCGCTTGCAAGAGATCAGCATAAGTCTGGCGCAACACATCGCCCTCATACAGGGCAGGGCGGTTTGGCCAAGACAAGGCCGTTTGATACAGCCAATTCGCGATAGTCATCGTCTTTTCAGTCCTTGGATCATCTGGGTCAGGGGGCATCTGATTTAGGCGCGGTCGGCCTTTAAAACTGTCGCATAGTTGGCGACAGCCGCCCCGCCCATGTTGAAGGCAAGCCCCCATTGTGCACCTTCGCGTTGGATGTCCCCCGCGCGTCCGGTCAATTGCCGAAACCCGAGTGCATGCATGGAGACGCCTGTGGCCCCGACCGGATGGCCTTTGGCCTTGAGGCCGCCCGACAGGTTCACCGGCGTGCGACCGTCCGCATAGACTGTCCCCTCACTCAAAGCACGGGCACCTTGCCCTTTGGGAGCAAGCCCCATTGCCTCATAGATCAGCAATTCGGCAGGCGTGAAGCAATCATGGACCTCGGCAAAATCGAGATCGGACACGGTGATTCCCGCCGCCTTATAGGCCATTTGAATGGCGCGTTCCGGGCCCTCAAAGGCCACAAAATCACGACGGCTCATCGGTAGGAAATCCGATACATGTTCGGCAGCGGCCACCAAAACCCGTGCCGTCGCATCGCTGGCATGTGCCGTGCTTGCGCTCAACACAATGGCTGCTGCGCCATCCGTGACCAACGAACAATCGCTCAATCGAAGCGGAGGCGCGATCAACGGGTTTCTCTCGCTCACCTCGCGGCAAAAGTCATAGGGCAGCGCCTTATGCATATGTGCGAGGGGGTTTTTCATCGCGTTGTCATGGTTTTTTGCGGCGATGCGCGCAAATGTGTCCATGGGGTCACCGTACCGCTCGGCATATTGCGCTGCCGCAACGGCAAAGACTTGGGGAAAACTCAAAGCCGCTTCGGCCGCATCATTTTGATACCCAGCCCCCGCCAATGCGGTGGTGACATCGGGTGTCGAGCGATGGGTCATCTTTTCAGCGCCAACAACCAAAACGTTCCGGGCACGACCGGCCTGAATGGCGTTCAGTCCGGCATGGATCGCCGCCGCACCAGACGCACAGGCATTTTCACACCGCGTTGCGGGTTTGAACCGCAAATCAGGGTGGGCCTGCAAAATGAGGGAGGAGGCAAAACCATCCGGCACCAACCCGGAATTGAAATGCCCGAGAAACACAGCATCAATGTCCGCAGGAGGAATTTGAGCGTCCTCGATTGCCTCGCGGGCGGCGTCGACGATCAAATCCTCAAGGCTTTGTTCCAAGCGCCCAAAGCGCGTGTGGCCGGAACCGGTGATAAAGATGTCTGTGGTCATGAAATATCCTCCTGCCCTAAAGGTCATGCAAAAAACACATGGCAGCAATTCGTAGAATTACGTATAAATCTACGTATGAACTACGTAGATGCATGTGCAGCGAAAGGGGTGGCCAGATGAATTACGACCAAATTTCCGAGGCAGATCTCGATTTGACCGGGTTCATGGATGCCCCGATTGGCCTCATGGTTCTTTCAAACCGTGTCATTCAACGCGCCAATACGGAGATGGAGCGTATCTTTGGCTGGACCCGTGACGAGCTTGAGGGGCAGTCGATCCGCATCCTCTACCCGTCAAGTGTGGATTACGAAAAGACAGGCGCACGGTGGCAGAGGTGGCTCAAGGGTCGACCGCGCTATGCTGACGAACGGTTCATGCAATGTCGCAGCGGTGAGATCATCTGGACCCGAGCTGCGGCGCGCACCCTGACGCCAACCGATCCCTTTCGGCTCATGGTCTGGACCTTTGAGCATCTGGAAAATAGCCCCGCAACATCTGCGACATTGACGCCGCGCGAACGCGAAGTCGCGCGGTATATTGTGAATGGCTACACCAGCAAAGAAACAGGGCAGGCCATGGGGATTTCGCCGCGCACGGTTGAGGTCCATCGCAGTTCTGTCATGAAAAAACTCGGCGTACAGAATGCAGCCGAACTGGTCGCAAAGATGATTGTGCGGAGTTAAACAGCCCGGAACACCCGGCCGACAAGGGGGCAGGCAAGGCCATGAGTTGGGCCGCCAAGGCCCCCCCGCCAACACGTTTCTCACGCATATGGTTGAACACGCCTTGCCGACGTTTCGGTGATGACAAGCACAATGACATCGAAATGCGGGTGCGGCTGTTTCGGAATGCCGTCAGGGCGACCAAAATGAGGCGGCCCCTCTTTGGCCTCTTTGATCTGGGGCCTTTTATCTGCTTTCACAAAGGCACCAGACGCATTAGGCATCCCTATCTTTCATGTCAGGGAAAATCATGGCGCAAAAATCCACCATTTATAAAGTTGAACTGACCGTATCTGATATGGATCGTCACTATTATGAGACCCATAAACTGACCGTTGCCAAGCACCCGTCAGAGACAGATGAACGGTTGATGGTGCGCCTTTTGGCGTTTGCTTTGAATGCCCATGAGCAATTGGAAATGACAAAGGGCCTGTCAACGGATGATGAGCCAGATATTTGGCAGAAAAGCCTGAGTGGCGAGCTTGAGTTGTGGGTGGCGTTGGGGCTTCCGAGCGAAAAGATTGTGCGGCAATCCTGTGCCAAATCCGACAAGGTCATTGTCTATTCTTACGGTGGCAGGACGGCTGAGATGTGGTGGGACAAGATCAAAAACAGCACCACGCGTTTTGACAACCTTCAGGTCATAAATCTCTCAGAACAGGACACCCGTGCTCTGGAAGGTCTGGCAAATCGCTCGATGAAACTACAGGTGAATATTCAAGACGGCGAAGTGATGGTCAGTGTCGACGAGAGCGCGGTTTACGTCAGCCCGGTCAAATGGAAAAACGCGGATCATTGAGCGCGGGGAATAGGGACGGGCATAGAGACGGGCATAGGGACGGGCATGAGCCGTGCGATGCTGCCTGAGGTGTTGGCGCAAGATCGTCTGCGAAATGGAATGTTGGAGCGCCTCTTGCCCGATTGGACCTTGCCATAACATCCGATGCCGCCTCTCTCTCACGGTGATCGTTATAGGCCTTTAAGGCCGAAAGCCGCGTTCGGCAGGCGCAGGATCAGGTTGGGGTCCGGGCTGATGGTTGACCAAACGGGCCAGAGGCTATCGTGGCCGACGCCAAAGAAATTCCCGCCGGTTTGGGTCAACAGGCTGGTGATGATCTGAAAATGCAAATGCGGCGCCCAGCCGCCGTTCTCATGCCAATCCCCCAACGGCGCAAGGTCTTGGCCGATGGCAATGTCTGCCCCTTCGGCGAGAGCAGGGAGGGGGGCGCCAAGATGACCATAAAGGGTCCAAAACGGCAGGCCCTCCGCCGTCCGATGTTCCAAAATCACCGTATGGCCGTAATCCAAAGGATCGGCATTATAGGCCGCGCGATGCACCCGTCCGGGCAAAGGCGCGCAAACCATCGTGCCAGCGGGGGCGAAAATGTCGATGCCCAAATGACGGCTGCGCGGTTCTGGTCCCGAGGCATCGCGATATTGATCGGCCATATAAACGCTGCGCTGTTCGCCATAGAGGCCATAGCCGTAAAGCGGCTGATCGGCAGGCAGATCGGGCGCGCGTTGCCCGGTGAACCACGCATCAAAGGCGCGATCGGAAAAGGCGGGCATCCCGACGCGATCCGAAGGCAGCGGTAGGAACGCCGTGCCATTGGGATCGGGACGCATCACCGGGGCCACCGCCACGCGCGCAAGATCGGTGTGAATGGCCGTGGCATGGGGGATCGGCGCATGGCCCAACCCATAGCGGATCACAGCGGTTAAAAACGCCGGGTCCAGCGCCTCAAGCCTCTGGATCAGGGCGGCATCCTCAACCGGATCAAGAGCGGCGCGAACCTGATCATAAAGCCCGTCCGCCTGATCCTCTGGCACAGACACTGCTGACACGGTCACTCCGTCGAGACAGGCGACAATCGCCCGGTGCACATCCGGCGCATCGCGCAGCGCCACGGCCAGCTTATGCGCCAATTTGGCGGGCATTTCGATCTGGCGCATCAGCGGCCTCCTCAACACAGCAACAGGCGACACGGCAGAGGATTACAGCATCGAGCCAGTGTCAATGAACCTTTGATGCCAACTCAGCGCCTCGCGCAGATCATGCGGCGTGTGACCGCCAAACGAACTCTTTTTCGCCCGCTCGAAATACTCCCGCAGCGCATCGCGATACATCGGATGGGCACAGTTTTCGATGATCAAAGCGGCCTTCTTTTTCGGGTCCAAACCGCGCAAATCGGCCAGGCCTTGTTCGGTGACAATCACCTGAACGTCTTGGTTGATGTGATCGACATGGCTCGCCATCGGCACAATCGCCGAAATGGCCCCACCTTTGGCGGTCGAGGGCGTCATGAAAATCGACAGATAGGCGTTGCGGGCAAAATCGCCCGAGCCGCCGATGCCGTTTTGAATGCGCGATCCCATCACATGGGTCGAGTTCACATTGCCGTAAATATCCGCCTCAATCAGCCCGTTCATCGCAATACAGCCAAGGCGGCGCACCAGTTCGGGGTGGTTCGAAATCTCCTGCGGCCGCAGGATCAATTTGTCGCGAAACAGCCGGGCATGGGTGTTGAAATACTCGGCCTTTTCCGGGGAAAGTGAAAAGGCCGTGGCGGAGGCAACGCGCAAAGTGCCAGCTTCGATCATGTCGAGCATGCCGTCCTGGATCACCTCGGTAAAGGCGGTCATTTGTTCAAACGGCGCTTTGATCAACCCGGCCATCACCGCGTTGGGCACGTTGCCAACGCCCGATTGCAACGGCAACAGGCTGGGCGGCAGGCCCGCGCGTTTGGCCTCCCACATCAGGAACTCAAGGATGTGGTCGGCAATCGCTTCGGCGGTGTCGCCGGGGGCGGAAAAGGGCGCGTTGCGGTCGGGGGCGTCGGTTTCGACAATGGCGACGATTTTGGACGGATCGACCTTGAAATGCGGCTGGCCGATGCGATCATCGGGCTTGTTCAACGGGATCGGCACGCGGTTCGGCGGCAAAGCCGTACCGTAGTAGATGTCATGCATCCCGTCGAGCATTTCGCTTTGCCAACTGTTAACCTCAAGGATGATTTTATCGGCGCGCTCCAGCCATGTTTTGTTGTTGCCGATGGAAGAAGAGGGGATCAAATCGCCTTCGGGCGTGATGCCGGAGACCTCGATGATCGCGGTGTCCAGCGGACCCAAAAAGCCCTGCCATGCCATCGGCGCGACCTGCGACAGATGCATGTCGAAATAGTTCATCTCGCCCGCATTGATCTTTTGCCGCGCGATGGGATCGGAGTTGTAGGGCAGGCGGAAGTCAATGCCGTCGGCTTTGGCCAGGGCACCGTCAAGCTCGGGGCCGGTTGAGGCGCCAGACCAGATCTTGATTCGAAACGGCTGACCCGCAGAATGTTCAGCCTCAATGCGCGCGGCCAGAGCGAGCGGCACGGCTTTGGGATAGCCCGAGCCAGTAAAGCCGCTCATACCCACCGCCGCCCCATTTTGAACAAGACTTGCGGCGTCTTCGGCACTCATGATTTTGGATTGAAGCGATTGCGGCGCGATGCGCGAGGGCTGGGTCAAGACCGGTCTCCATTTCACACGGATTCCGGGCGTGATGTGGGAGTGTCACGGCAAATGGGGTCCCCTCCCTCCATCAGCGCCCGATGTTTCTCGCATCTATGCCTTCGATGGAAGGAGGGTCCAGCACATTCTTGTGGTGCAACCCCGCTATGCGAATTCGCACAGGTATGTGATAATTTATTTGCAAAACCGATCAATTGAACCGATTTTGCAAATGCTTTTTGTCGAACATTCCGGCGTGGTTTAGGTCGCGCACAAACGTCGCTTTAAAGCGTTGCGCCATAAACCTGTTTCACGGGATTATGGCGTAACGCCCGCACCATGGATATGTCTGGCAGCGTCACGCCTTTCCCCCGTCTCAGGTTAAAGGCGTGACGCTTTAGGCCCGGTGCCCGCGCGCCACGCGTAGGAATTGAACCACACGCGACGCATTTTGCGGGGCTTGCGCGTCTGGCCGTTCGGTGCGGCTGAGTTGATCCCAAATCGGGTGTCTGCGCGCCGTGCGGTCCAGTTTTGCAAACTGCACAAGACGGTGATTTTTGAACGGATCGTGGTGGCGATGATGGGCGTCAAAAACAGTGCGGTGGGTCATCAAAATTCCTCCTCTTGGACCCAAAGCCTAGCAGAAAATCGGCATTTTGTCAGGTCTTGCAACCAGAGAACATGCACCAAGCGGGCTTTGGCTCACGCCGCATCTTGGCGCACGCGCCAGTGCCACAACACGACCCCGGCCACGATGACAATTCCCATCGACAATAAAAATGGCGCGCCGGGCAGGTAATGCGTCGTGCCGGGGCGCGAAAAGATCGCGAAGGTTTCGGTCATGATCAAGGGGCTGAGGATGGTCGCGATGGCCGCGATGGAACCGATCACGCCCTGCAATTCGCCCTGTTGTGTGTCGGGGGTGGCGCGGCTCATCGTGCCTTGCAGCGCGGGGATGGTGACCGAGGAAATCCCTGACAGCACGGTGACGATCCACACCAACGGCACGCTGCTGGTCACGCCCAAGGTGGCGAAGACAACGATATCGGCCAAAATGCCGCCCATGGTGACGCGATACGCCCCAAAGCGGCTCACAAGCGGTCCGATCAACACCGATTGCGCCAAACCCATTGAGAGGCCAAAGGCAAACAGCGTCAGGCCGATCATCCGCGCGTCAAATCCGAATTTTTCGACACCATAAAATGACCAGATCGCCGGATAGACGAAATAGGCCATTTCATAGAGGCCAAAGACCATCAAAAGCGGCTTGACCCCGGACAGCGACCCGATGGCGCGAAAGGCGGCGAAGGGATTGGCGCGGCGCCAATGAAACGGGCGGCGTTTGTCGCGGGTCAGGCTTTCGGGCATGACCAAAAGGCCAAAGATCATGTTCAATCCGGCGATGCCCGCCGCCACATAAAACGGCGCGCGCGTATCAATTCCGGCCAAAAGCCCGCCAATCATCGGCCCCACCGCAAAGCCAACCCCCATCGCCGCATGGACAAGACCAAAGCGCTTTTCGCGATCCTCAGGCGCGGAAATATCCGCCATATAGGCAGCCGCCGTGGCATGGGTCGCGGCCGACAATCCGGCGATCAACCGGCCGATCAGCAACAGCCAAATCGTATGCGCCACCGCCATCACCAGATAGTCGAGCATCATCACAAACAACGCTGAGATCAGGACGGGTTTGCGGCCAAAGCGATCCGACAGATTGCCCACCGCCGGTCCAAACAGAAACTGCATCATCGCATAGCCGGTGGCCAACACCCCGCCCCAAAGGGCGGCATCGGCCAAGGCGCGCCCGGTCACGTCGCGGATCAGATCGGGCATGACCGGAAAGATCAGGCCAATGCCGATGCCGTCGATCAAGACGGTGAACACGATGAACAAGATCGGAAGATGGCGCAACATGACGAACCTCTGACACAGACTGCGCCTTTCTGACCGTCAAAACCACCGCTGTCTATCCGTCTTTGCGCACAGCCTTGATGAGCAAATCCGCCAAGCTGTCCGGGTGTGAGAAATAGGGCGAATGGCCAGCGGTGAGGCGATGCACCTGATCCTCAGGCCAATCTTTGACCATTTTTTCCTGCTCTTCCGGCGGGATGGTGCGGTCATCCGTGCAAAGCACATAATCGCGCGGCAGGGTAGCAGAGCGGGCTGTGATCGTCAGGGGTGTTTCTTGTGGGCGGATCGCCTGTGGCCCCAGATGCGGTAGGGCATAGGCCACGGCCTGCGCCGGACAATCGTGAAACAGTGTCGCCACGACGGTATCAGCGCGAAAGGTAAAGGCCTTGCCGTCTGGGGTTTTCGCAATCGCGGCCAAAACCGGATGGGCGTGGGCGCTGCGGCGCATGTCGCCAAGGCTTTTGCCATCCTCGGGCACATAGGCACAAACATAGATCATCTGCGCGACACATTCAGGCGCGGTCTCGGCGGCGGCGGTGATGGCGTAGCCGCCCGCGGAATGGCCGACCAGGATCACCGGCGTGCCGATTTCGGCGATCTTATGGAGGATCGCATCGCGGTAGAGATCCAGCGTCACCTCGGAATAGGGTGTGGTGTCCGCGCCATGAGAGGGCAGGTCCATCGCATGAACGATGCCCCCGCGTGCCACAAGTGCCGGGATCAGATCGCGCCAACACCATGCGCCATGGGCGGAGCCGTGGATCAAAAGAAAGACCGGATCAGTTGCGTCCAATTCAGTCGCGCCCAATTCGGACATGGCCAATTCAGACATGGCCAATCTCCTGTAAGAATGTCGTCAAAAGTGCGGCAAAGGCTTCGGGCGCATCTACGGGTGGCAAATGCCCGGAACGCCGCAGCAATTCAAACCGCGCGCCGGGGATGATGTCCAAAGTTTCGCGCATCAAATCGGCAGGGGTGGAGCCATCATAACCGCCGCCAATGCCCAAGCATGCCAGACGCAAGCCCGAGGTGGGCGTGTAAAAATCCGTGCCTGCAATGGCGGCGCAACAGCCCACATAGCCCTCAACGGAGGTGTTTAAAATCGACTGACCCCAGTGTTTGGCCGTCTCAGATTTGCGAAATCCGGGGGAAAACCAACGCTCCAACGTGGGCGCAACGATGCTTTCCAGCCCATGGGCCTCAATCTCGTCGATGCGTTTGTCCCAGACCGAGCGGGTGCCGATTTTGGCCGCCGTATTGGACAGGACCAGCGCGCGGATGTGATCCAGCCGCTTGACCGCCAGGCCCTGCGCGATCAACCCGCCGATGGAAATGCCGACAAACATCGCATCTCGCACCGCCAAAGCGTCCAAAAGCCGCTCCGCATCACGCACCAATGCGCCCATTGAATAGGGGCCTTTCGGCACGTCAGAGCCACCATGACCACGTAGGTCATAGCGGATGACCCGAAGCCCCTTTGGCAGGAGCGGCAGGACGTCATCCCACAGATGCAAATTGGTGCCCAAGGCATGACAAAACACAATCGTCGGGCCAGTGCGCGGCCCGTCGTCTTCAACGTTGAGAGAAATGTCACCAAGATCGACCCGCATCTGATCGCTCCTTATAAGAATGCGCGCAGATCATAGAGGGTGAGGCAGTGGGTCTCAATGGGGGAGGCGGGCCAAAAACCGCGCGATCACATCAAGGCTTTCAGGCTCATCCAAAAACGGCACATGACCGCGATCTTTCACCTCGGCACAGATCATATCCGGGCGGCGCGCGCACATCTCGTCCATACAGGCGCGGGGCAAAAGGGTGGAGTTTTCGCCCCGCAACAGCGCCAAAGGCAGCCCCGCAAGCGCCTCGAACAAAGGCCAGAGATCGGGCACGGCCCCGGTCACGCTTTGCGCTTCAATCGCGTCCCTAAGTTTGGGATCATAGCGCAATTCAAGCCGTTTTTCGCCCTCGGTCCAAATCCGGCGCGCATAGCTTAGCCAGTGATCCCGGCTGACATTGGGGAACTGATCGCCCAAAGCACGGGGCAATTTGTCGGCGGCATCTTCAAACGAGCGATAGGCCGAGGGGCGACCGAGATAGTCCATGATGTGGCTCAGCCCACGCGGGTCCATCTCTGGCCCGATGTCATTGAGCAACACGCCTGACAGGCGATGTTTGGCGGTGAGCGCCAAGACCATGGCAATCAACCCGCCGCGCGAGGTGCCTAAAATGGCGGCGCGGTCCAGCCCCAAATGATCCAAAAGGGCCAGCGCATCCGCGCCCTCTTGTGGCAATGTGTAGTTGAGGAAATTCGGGTCAAAATCAGACGCCCCGCGCCCGCGACTATCAAGGCGAATGACCGTGGCTTGATCTGCGAAATGCGCCACCACAGGTTCGAAATCATCCATGTTGCGGGTCAGTCCCGCGAGGCACAACAGAGCGGGACCTTTGCCCTGAACGTCATAGGCCAGCGAGAGGCCATCGGCGGTAGTGAACGTGTCAGGCATGGGCGGCGATCTCCGGAATTTGGGTCAGATCAGAGAGAATATAAGCGGGTTGGCCGGGCATCCGGTCGACGGGCAGGGACGCGCGGTTCACCCAAGCGGTGACAAAGCCAAATCGCGCCGCCCCGGCGATGTCCCAGCCATTAGAGGAGACAAACAACACCTCGTTGCGGGCGCAGTCGAACCGATCCGGGACCATGTGATACACCCGATCTGAGGGCTTGAAAATGCCGACGGTATCGACCGAGAGCACATCGTCCAACAGGCCGTCTAAACCCGCCGATGACACCGCAGCCTGAAGCATGTCTTGTGAGCCATTTGAGAGGATGGCGGTGGAAAACCCTTTGTCTTTCAGGGCTTGCAACATGATGGGCACCTCTGGATAGGCGCTCAATTCCTGATAAAGCTGCAACAAACGCGCGCGCAACGGCGGATCATCCTCAAGTCCCGCACGCGCCAGCGCCCAATCGAGCGCATCCATGGTGACAGTCCAAAACGGCGCATGATCCCCCATGATGGCGCGCAGCCAACTGTATTCCAACTGTTTGGCGCGCCAATCCTGCGCCAGTTGGGACCACAGCGGGATCAGGCGGGCAAAAGCGGGTTCATCCGCCGCGCGCTGGGCGGCAGAGGTGACATCGAACAGGGTGCCATAGGCATCAAAAATACAGGTGGTGATGGTCACATGCGCCTCCCTTGCAGCGAGGACAGACTGTCATGGAGTGCGCCCTGAGGAAAGAGGAGATGGCGCGGGTTTTAGAGCAACCCGGTCAAAAGCCAGAACCCGCCAGTGAAATGCACGGTCAGGGTAAAGGCATAGCTTGCCATCACCAAAAGCGCCTGATTTGGCGTCAGGCGGGTTTGGTCGGGGCGGCGGATGTGAAACAGGCTTTGCACGCCCGCGGCGGCGAGGACCATCATCGCCACCGAGTGATCGCGCAGAGCCGCCGAGGCAAAGGCGGCGGTCATGAACAGCGTGACGACACGCCCAAGACGCGGCCAAAACGCATCAGAAACCGCACGCACAACCCTGCCGCCACCAAAGGGCAGGAAGGGCAAAAGCATGATGAAATTGAACGTGCCCAACATAATCGCCGTGCTGCGCATGACATTGGCAAAGACCGGCGCGCTCACGACGAAGGTGTGAAACAGGCCAAAGCCGAGGATCATCGGAACAATCGCCAAGGCGGGGGCATAGAGCGCGGCAAAGCTTTCTTCCAGCGCGTGATCAAAGGGGCGATCCGAGCGCGGCGCGGCGAGATAGGGCAGGGGGATCAGCCGCACCCGCGCCACCTCATGGCCGATGATGCGACAGGCTAATGCGGACCCCAACTCATGCAACAAAGCCGCAAAAACAAAGCCAATGCCAAGCAAAGGCGAGGTCAGCGCCGCGACCGCGACCGTGAGCACAAATCCTATCACAACGCCCGTGCCATCAAACCCGCTTGTGATCATCCTGCCCTGATGGGCCGACACCCCTTTGAGCAGAGGCAGGGAGAAGACCCCCAACAGGATGGCGAGAAAGAGGAATGTCATAGCGATGTGCGGCGGGCCTTTTGGCTTTGATCTTTGGGATTTTGATGGGTCGAAAATGCGGCGACAATGTGGCAGGTGGCGGATTTGGTTGGGGATAACTCATCGTTCAACACAGTGTTTCTGAAATGAAAACGTTTAAAAATGCTTTTAAATGCGTCGAAAAATTTACAGGAATGCAAAATTTCAAGACAGGGGATGATTTGTCCGTCCCGCCTGCTAAATCTATATCTCGGACGCCCCTGTTTGGAGACAATGATGAACAGCACGGTTGAGAAACTCCGCGACTCCTTGCGGCAACTTCAGGATCAATTGGAACGGGATGCCGCAGAGGCGCGTGAAAAGTTTCAATATCGTCTCAGCAATGGCCGGGTGGTGTTCGAGGAAGAAGCGCGCAAACGCGGGCGTCTTTTACGTGTGCGTTTGTCGGTGTTTATCCGCCGCGCCCGTCCTTGGGAGGTGATCACCGCGCCGCTCATTTACAGTCTGATCGTGCCCTTCGTGATCCTCGATCTTTTTGTCACCGTCTATCAGGCGATCTGTTTCCCAATCTACGGTCTGCCAAAAGTCGAACGCAAAAAATACATCGCTGTGGATCGGCACAAGCTGACCTATCTGAACTTTATGCAAAAACTCAACTGCGTTTATTGCGGCTATGGCAATGGGCTTTTGGCCTATGTCCGCGAGGTTGCCGGGCGCACCGAATATTACTGGTGCCCGATCAAACACGCCAGTCATCTGTCCGATCGTCACGAGCAATATCAGAACTTTTTGGAATTCGGAGATGGCGAGGCGTGGGACGAAAAATTCATTGAAATGAAGGGCAAAGCCCGTGCCTGCGAGGACTGTAGCGGCTGCGGCACGGGGGGCTGTCACTAAAGCCTTCAGCGGTCGAGTATCATGTCCGCCACGTTTTCCGCGATCATCATCGTGGGCGCATTGGTGTTGCCCGCGATGATCTGCGGCATGATTGAGGCGTCCACAACGCGCAGCCCCGAGACGCCGCGCACCCGCGCCTGCGGGTCCACCACTGAACTTTCGTCCATCCCCATGCGACAGGTGCCGACCGGGTGATAGATTGTCTCTGAGCGGGCACGAATATCCGCAATGAGCGCTGCGTCGCTTTGCAGGGCCGCACCAGGCAGAACCTCGGATGCGACGTGCTTTGCAAGCGCCGATGCAGCCATCACCGAACGGGCGATTTTGAGGCCAGATAAAAGCGTTGCCACATCCTCTGGGTGGCTCAGATAGCCGGCGTCAATCACCGGCGCGGCCCTTGGATCGGGTGAGGCCAGTGTGATCCGCCCCCGCGATTTTGGCAAAAGATCACAAACATGCAGCGTCATGCCGTAGCCAAATGAGGTCTTGCGTCCATGATCACGCAGATAGGCCGGAATGAAATGGAATTGCAGGTTGGGACGTGGCTGATCGGGATCTGAGCGCACAAACCCACCAGCTTCGGCGACATTTGAGGTCAGTTCCCCGCCACGTTTGCGGCCAAAGGCGACGGCGGCACGCAGCGCACGGGGCACATATGTCGGCGCAATGCCAATGGGCAGGCGATCGCGCGCTTTCGACATCACTGTGATGTCGAGATGATCGGCTAAGTTCTGGCCCACCTCAGGCGCGTCATGCCGCACCTCGATCCCCTGCGCGCGCACCATGTCCCCCGGCCCAATGCCCGAGAGCATCAACAGATGCGGTGACTTGATTGCCCCGGCGCTAAGGATCACCTCGCCACCGGGATTGAGAAAAATCTCGCGATCACGAAGCGCAACGCCATGGGCCTTGATGCCCTTGAACAGCACTCGCGAGACCTGTTCTCCGGTTAAGAGCGTCACATTGGCCCGCCCACGCACCGGGTCCAAAAATGCCCGCGCGGCTGAAAACCGTTTGCCGTTTTTCTGAGTGACTTGGAACAGGCCCACGCCCTCCTGATCCGCGCCATTAAAGTCACGCCGCTCTGCATATCCCGCCTCAACACCGGCCCGCACAAAAGCATGCGACAATGGGTTTGGACTGCGCAGATCGGAGACGCAAAGCGGCCCGTCGGTGCCATGATACGCATCCGAAATTTGTGCATTGCGTTCCAACCGCTTGAACAGCTCAAACACCCGCGGCCAATCCCACGCATCCCCCGCCGCCTGTGCCCAAGCCCGGTAATCCTGAGGGTGGCCACGCATATAAATCATCGCGTTGATCGAGGAGGAGCCGCCCAAGGTCCGCCCGCGCGGCCAAAACAGGCGGCGGTCGTTTAGCGCTGGATCAGGTGCGGTGTGATCATTCCAATTATAGCCTTTGAGGCGCGCCAAAACCGCCAGCCCCAAAGGAATGTGAATGAAGGGCGAACGATCCTTCCCGCCCGCTTCGATCAAACAAACCCGTTTGCTTGGATCTGCTGACAGGCGATTGGCCAACACGCATCCCGCAGACCCCGCACCGACAATGATATAATCAAACATGCTGCTCTCTCCCTTGAGAAGAAGCTACATAAGTTAAACAACCTGTCAGGTGAGACGTCGCGTCACATCCACGGCTTTACCCGTGATACCTACTCAAAGAAAAGCCCCGCACGGGGGCGGGGCTTGGAGCTGTGGCAATCTGGATCGGATCAGAGATTTTCAATCCGGGGCATGCCCATGATGTGATAGCCGCCATCGACGCGGATGATTTCACCGGTTGTATACGCGCCCACATCGGAGGCGAGGTACACGGCGGTGCCGCCCACGGCCTCAAGCGTCGCGTTTGACAACAGCGGTGCGTTTTGTTCGGCGTGTTTGTAAGTGCGGCGCGCGCCGCCAATGGCGGAGCCAGCCAGCGTTTTCATCGGGCCGGGTGAGATGCCGTTGACGCGGATGCCCTCGGGGCCGAGGTCATTGGCGAGGTAACGGATCGAGCTTTCCAGCGCAGCCTTGGCCACCCCCATCACGTTGTAATTGGGCACAACCTTATTGGAGCCCTCAAAGGTCAGCGTCATCAACGTGCCGCCATTGGGCATCATTTCAGAGGCACGTTTGGCCACGTCAATGAAGCTGTAACACGAGATATGCAGCGAGTTTTTGAAGTTCTCCACAGAGGTGTCGCGGAACCGGCCGGTGAGTTCGTCTTTGTTGGAATAGGCGATGGCGTGCACGACAAAATCAAGGCTGCCCCATTTGGCTTTGAGTGCCGCGAAAGCCTCGTCCATTTGCTCCGGGTTGGTGACGTCGACGTCCACCATCGTGTCCGACCCGACGCTTTCGGCCAAAGGTTGCAAGCGTTTGCCAAAGGCCTCGCCCTGGTAGGTAAACGCAAGCTCCGCGCCCTCAGCGGCACAGGCTTTGGCGATGCCCCATGCGATGGAACGCTCGTTGGCGACGCCCATGATAAGCCCGCGTTTGCCCTTAAGAAGATCTGCCATGGATGAAATGCCCTTTTTGCTTTGCGGGTATTTGACCGTTTTGCGACGCTAGGTCAAGTTTTTGAGGTGTTTGTGAGCCAAACACGCGGTGTGAGGTGAGGCATGGGCGTTTTCAAACATGGCCCTGCAAGGCTTTGCGTCTGATCAGATCAGGCGTGTTTGGGAGCAACGTTGAACCATGGGCCACATGTCGTTACAGTTCACGGATCGGCCAAATAAATGTTTTTATAAGTTAATCAAAGTAATGAGGGAGATTTTCAATGGCGACTATTTGTCGAACTGTGCAGGAGTCCATCGAGACGACTTACACTGAAAACGTTGAATCATGGGTGAATAAGCAAAGCGCAAAATGTAAGCGTTCGGCATGGTGGAAGCCTTGGAAATGGCTTTGTTGGCTGGTTTGGGTTCTCGTTAAAATCATAACTGTGGTGGTGTATACGGTTATCCAAATCGTCAGCCGTGTTCTTTGTCATGTTGTGTCATGGGTGCTGCTGGTTGGTTTCACGGCGGTTGGCTCGGTGGTGCAAACGTGGTGCCATAAATGCTGGATAGTGGATTGGGCAAACATACATTTTGGGAGTGATGGGAATTGTGAACAAATCGAAGACAAAAGGCCATCTCTCGAGAAGCCCGACCAGTTTGTTTACACATTCATCTGTAAATGCGGCAAAAACGAACAGCACAAGGTAACGGTTACAACATTCAATGATGAAATTGCCGCCGAACTTGTGCGGACCGAAGGTCTTAAAAAATGCGGGATAACGCCGGCGGTTGTCTTGTCGGATGCGACAATTGAGGTGGATAGCAAAGGCACCTCCTATCTCAATTATGTCTTCGATTGTACCTGTAAACCGGGTGGTTTTCCGACGAAAATTACAATCCCAAAAGGATTTTCCGACAGCAATGGTCTTAGCGACGCGCTCAAAGAGGCTAAAAAGCAATGCAGAAGTCTGTGTTCTTAAACGCAAGGCCTGCGTCCAATCGCGACTGTCGTAGAGCAAAGATAAACGGCCACGCTCACAAAGCATGGCCGTTCAAATCATACCCTAAAACCAGATCAGCCGAGATATTTCGACAATAGCATTGACCCGTTGGTGCCGCCAAACCCAAACGAATTGGTCATCACCGTATCAAGCCCTGCGTTTTCCACCAGAGTTGTGGCGATTTCAGTCGCGTGGATCGCGGGGTCGAGGGTTTCGACGTTGATCGACGGGATGATGAAATCGTGTTGCAGCGCCAAGAGGCAATAGACGGCTTCCTGTGCGCCGGTGGCGCCTTGGGAGTGACCGGTCATGGATTTGGTCGAGGAAATCACTGGCGTGTTGCCTTCGCCAAAGACCCGGCGCACGGCTTCGACTTCGCCCACGTCACCGACCGGGGTCGATGTGCCATGCGCGTTGATGTAGCCGACCTTGCGGCCCTCCGGCAGGGTGGAGAGGGCAAGCCGCATCGCGCGTTCGCCGCCCTCACCAGAGGGGGCCACCATATCCGCGCCATCCGAGGTCGCGGCAAAGCCGGTCACTTCGGCGTAGATTTTCGCACCGCGCGCTTTGGCGTGTTCCAACTCTTCGAGCACCAAAATCGCACCGCCGCCGGAGATCACAAACCCATCGCGGTTCGCATCAAACGCGCGCGAGGCTTTGGTGGGTGTGTCGTTGAACTTTGAGGACATCGCCCCCATCGCATCAAACAGGCAGGACAGGGTCCAATCCAATTCTTCGCCACCACCGGCAAACATCACGTCCTGTTTGCCCATCATGATCTGCTCGCTTGCCGCACCAATACAATGCAGCGAAGTCGAACAGGCCGAGGTGATCGAATAGTTGATGCCCTTGATCTGATAGGCCGTCGCCAAGTTGGCGGAAATCGTCGATCCCATGCATTTCGGCACCGCAAACGGCCCCACGCGTTTGGTCGCTTTTGTGGCCAAAACCGACTGATGCGCGGTGAACATGGCGGAGGTGGACGGGCCACCCGAACCGGCAATCAAGCCGGTGCGCACGTTGATCACGTCTTTTTCCTCAAGGCCGGAGTCGGTGATCGCTTGGTCCATGGCGATGGAGGCATAGGCCGCCCCCGGACCCATGAACCGCAGGGCACGTTTTTCGACGTGGTCTTTGATGTCGAGTTTGATGTTCCCGGCGATTTGGCTGCGGAACCCATACTCTTTCATGTCTTCATTGGCAGTGATGCCGGAGGTGCCCGCCTTGAGAGAGGCCAGCACGTCCTCAGAATTGTTGCCGATCGAGGAGACAACCCCGAGACCTGTGACGACGACGCGACGCATGGCGTGTTCCTTCCCTGTGGTATTCGTTTCGATCCGCTTTGGGATCAGCTCTCGGAGAGCGCAACTTTCATGTCTTTGACGATATAAATCACTTCGCCATCGGCCTCGACGATCCCGTCTGCAACACCCATGGTCAGGCGGCGGGTCTGGATCGCTTTGGTGAAATCAATTTTATAGGTCAACATCTTACGGTCCGGGCGCACCATGCCGGTGAGTTTCACTTCGCCGACACCAAGCGCATAACCGCGCCCCTGCCAGCCGCGCCAGCCAAGGTTAAAGCCGGTGAGCTGCCACAGACCATCAAGGCCCAAACAACCGGGCATGATCGGGTTGCCGGGGAAATGGCAATCAAAGAACCAAAGGTCCGGCGTGATGTCGAATTCCGCCACAACATGACCCTTGCCATGCGCGCCCCCGTCACCGGAGATCTCGGTGATCCGGTCCATCATCAACATGGGCGGGGCGGGAAGCTGCGCGTTGCCGGGGCCAAATAAGTCGCCCGCTGCACATTTAAGCAGATCTTCCTTGGTGAAACTCGTGGGATACTCGGCCATATAGAACCCTTGCCTTCCTGCAATCTTTCAAAGTCGTATCCCCTCTATCACCCCGCCCCCCAACCACGCAAGGCGCAAGAGCGGGCAAAGTCCGATGAGCGGGAGCGGGTGAAAATCGTCCGAACCGAGCCAAAACGTTGTCTGATTGCGGCGGGTCGTGTCTTGTTGCGATCTATTTTCATTTGAATTTAACCCCGCCTTGGCCTTATATTGGCACTTATACCAAAGAAACGGACCCCGATGACCCAGTCCCCAGCCCCCGAGCCGACGTGCCAGGCACTGCAAGACAAGAGCCTGCAAGACAAGACAAAGCGCGATCCGCGTCGTGGTGAGACGTGGCTGTGTGATGCGGGAGTGCGACCGACCCGTCAACGGGTGGCTTTGGCGACCTTGTTGATCGGTGACGGTCATGATCGCCATGTCACGGCTGAAAGTCTGTTTGCCGCGGCGCGCGATGCGGGCGAAAAAGTGTCCTTGGCGACGGTGTACAACACGCTGCGGGCCTTTTGTCAGGCGGGTTTAATGCAGGAGGTGACCGTTGATGGCTCGCGCTCCTATTTCGACACAAATATGAATGAGCATCCGCATTTCTTTTGGGAAGAGCATGGCGAATTGACCGACGCGCCCGCCAAAGATCTGCAAATCGCACGTCTGCCGGACGCGCCCGAAGGCATGGAAATCGCCTCTGTCGATGTGGTGATCCGTCTGCGCCCCAAAACCCAAGTCCCGCACTGACCTCTGTGCCGGGCGTTCGGGCGATCCTGTTGAATAGGCTAGGCTTTCTGCATTCCTTTGCGCTCGACGCAGGTATTTTGACGCTCGCGCTGTCAGTCACGCCGCTGGCGTTGTGGGCGCAGGGCGCTTTGCCGATCCAGTTTGAAACCCTCACAACCCCCGGCGAATTTACGATCTATTTCACCGATCTCCAATATTCCGCCGATCAGGTCTGGTTCGTCTCCGGCAGTTGCGAAAGTGCCTCTGAGGCGGCGGTGATTTCGGTGCAAGACTATGCCTATTCCGCCGATCTGACCGTGTTTTTGGCACGCTATGCCTTTGAGGCGGATCAGGTGGTCTGTGTGGCCAATCCGGGTCAAGCGCCACAGGCGTTTTGGGATGCCTACCCGCAAAAATAATGCGTTTCAAGGATCAGTTGAGACTTGAGTTGAATGCGAAACGCGGACAGATTTTGGTCATGCATGTCGTGTCATGACCGCCTGCCGACAGGAATTTTGACGCGTGTTAGGAGGTCGATGTGACACAGCTTTTTACCGGACCTGATGGCCAATCGCGTTGCGCATGGTGCGCCAGTGACCCCGAATATATCCGTTATCACGACGAAGAATGGGGCTATCCGGTCGCCGACGACATCCGTTTGTTTGAGAAAATCTGCCTCGAAGGCTTTCAATCGGGCCTGTCATGGTGGACGATTTTGCGCAAACGCGAGGGGTTTCGCGCCGCTTTCGCCGGGTTTGATTTTCACAACGTCGCACAGTTCGATGAGGCGGATGTGACCCGGCTTTTGGCCGATGCAGGCATCGTGCGCCACCGTGGTAAAATCAACGCCACGATCAACAACGCCGCCCGTGCGGTCGAGATGGTGGCGAACGAAGGCTCGCTTGCTGCCTATTTTTGGTCCTTTGAACCCAAACCCGACGAACATGGCGCGCCGCAAACGGCGTCGGTCTCGGAGACCTCAAAGCGGCTTTCGAAAGACCTCAAAAAACGCGGCTGGAAATTTGTCGGCCCGACCACCTGTTTTGCCTTCATGCAGGCGATGGGGATGATCAATGATCACGCGACGGGCTGTGTGCATCGTGAGATCGCGGATCAAAAACGGGCGGCGTTTACGCCTCCGTCACAGGGCTGATCAGCTCCGCCAATTCGCGCAGCCACGCCCGGATGGCGCGCGGGTCCACCTCTTCAAGCCGGTCCAGATCGCCCGCCGCATCCGCAAGCTGGTCCAAAATGTCGTGCCGCCTGTCATCTACCGCGTCCGAGAGGGGCAGGGTGGCCGCCGCGACCAAAAGCTGACGCAACTCCTGCACCTCGCGCATCTTGCGAAACGCTTCGATCATCGGTCCGGTCTGTGTCGGGTCGCTGCGCCAATCGCGCTCAAACAAGGACGTGACCCTTTGCCCGGCACCGAGGCAATCAAAGGCGATACAGCCGGAATAGCCGCGGTTCGCCAAATCGCCGTGAATGCCACAGGTAAACCCCGCAAGGTTGTGACAGCCCACACCTGCCGCTTTGTCATGGTCAAAATGATCGCCGCGATCAAAGGCCAAGGCCATACAGCACAGCGCGGCGCAGCGGCTACAGTCCGCAGAAAAGAGATCCGGTTTTTCCATGCCGCCATTTGACGCTAAACCCGGGTCAGTTCAACGAAAAAGGCGGCATCTGCGTGCCGCCTCGTCCACTCTTTGATCTTCATTGCTGCGAAAATACTCAGCTTCGCTTAGACGATTTCAACCAATTCAATGTCAAAGGTCAGATCTTCGCCAGCCAAACGGTGGTTGGCGTCCAGGATGACCTCTTCGTCGGTGACAGAGACCACGGTGACCGGGATCACTTGGCCTTGCGGGCTTTGCATCTGAAGTTGCAGGCCGACTTCGAGCGGGATTTCCGCCGGGATTTGGGCGCGCGGCACGGGTTGTTGCGCGTCATCATGGCGTGGGCCATAGGCCTCGTCAGCCACGGCCACGATGGTTTTTTTCTCGCCCACGGTCATGCCCGGAAGGTGCTTGTCCATGCCGGGGATGATTTGGCCGGACCCAACTTCGAACTCAAGCGGATCACGCCCCGCCGAGCTGTCGAACACGGTGCCGTCTTTGAGGGTGCCAGTGTAGTGAATGCGAACTTTGTCGCCGGATTTGACTTCGGACATCAGAAAACTCTTTCGATTTCGGGTGGATTTTGAGGCCGCTTTGGTCCTGTTGGGCGCGGGTGCTCGTCGATTGCGGCCCAAGATAGGGGCTTAGAACCAGATGTAAAGGGCGGGACTCAGTGCAAAAGCGGTTAAAAACCACTTAAAACCCTATTAAAACCCCACTAAAACCACTGTCCCGGCTCCATCAGGCCCAGATCGAGCAACTGTTGGCTGTGCCATTCGAATTCGGTCGAATTGTGCCAGCGAAAACTGTCGATGTCATAGGTTGACCCAGAGTTCGACTTGAGCGCTTTGGCGGTGCGAAAGGACACGATGGCGGCCGTCAGGTTGTGATGCCACGGGCAGGCATAGGTGTTGTATTCCTCATCGTTGAACAGGTGGTTTTCCGACAGGGTGAGGCCCTTTTTCGCTTTGAAAATCGCAATCCGGTCGATGTGGCGGCGGTTGGCCGGGATATGCTCTTCGAACCGCCAGCGCAGCCCGCCGAAAAAGTCGAGTTGGCGTTCTTTTTGATGGCCTGTGGCGTCCATCCGGCCCAAAGCGTAATAGCCGGATTTGTCGAGGCAGGCGTCCTCAAGCGACACGGCATTGGGCGCGTCATGCACATCGCCGGCATAGAGATCAACCACATAGGTCAACATCCCGCCGCGCCGTTCTTCGGTGTGAAAGGTCAGCATGTCGGTGATGCTGCGGGTCTCGCAGAACGGGAAAAACAAGTATTCGGCATTGTAACAATAATACATCCAAATCCCCGGTGCCGCAGCGATAATGCGATTGACCGCTTGGGTCAGCATATTGGGCGCGCGGGTGGCATAGCGGATGCGATGGATTTGAAGTTCTAACCCCTCTGGCAGCGTCAGCTCATCGGGCGCAAACAACAGCACGGCTTTGAACCCAAGCGTGATATGATGGCGCAGGGTCGTGTCCACCTCGATCAAATCTTCGGCAAAGACCATCGCGATTGGCCCTTTGATCAGGGCGTCTTTGCCGTCTGAAAGAAAAGTGTTGAGGCTATCGTAACGCATAAACTGTCCCTATTCGGGGTGGCGGTCCGTGTGACTGTCCCCGTTTGTAGTAAAAAAGCCATGAAGAAGAGGGGATTGCAAGGATTGAGGACGCGGTTTGAGCGGTTGTCGTGACAGGGCGGCAGATCGGTCGCACCTCATAGGCGGATGAGCACGCATGCGCAGCACACAAACCCATTTGCTCCTGCACCCCTCTTGGGCTAGAGAGACGACTTAATTTCCCCAATCATCGTGGACCCAAGGTCATGTCTGACACAAAAGCCAACACCAAAAAGCTCTATATCAAGACCTATGGCTGTCAGATGAACGTCTATGACAGCGAGCGCATGGCCGAAAGCCTTGGCGGATCGGGCTATGTCGAAGTGTCGAGCCCCGAAGAGGCCGACATGATCTTGTTGAACACCTGCCACATTCGCGAGAAGGCGGCGGAAAAAGTCTATTCCGAATTGGGCCGCTACAAAGACCTGAAAATCGCCAATCCTGATTTGAAAATCGGTGTGGCGGGCTGTGTGGCACAGGCCGAGGGGGCGGAGATCATGCGCCGTCAGCCGATGGTCGATCTGGTGGTGGGGCCGCAGTCCTATCACCGCCTGCCAGAGATGGAGGCCAAGGCCGGAAACGGTCACACCGCGCTCGACACCGATTTCCCCGAAGAGGACAAGTTTGAGCACCTCAAAGCCCGGCCAAAAGCCAAACGAGCACCTGCGGCGTTTTTGACGGTGCAAGAGGGCTGTGACAAATTTTGCGCCTTTTGTGTCGTACCCTATACGCGCGGGGCCGAAGTGTCGCGCCCGGCGGAGCGGGTGATGAGCGAGGCGCGTGATCTGGTTGAGCGTGGCGTGCGCGACATCACGCTTTTGGGCCAGAACGTGAACGCCTATCACGGCACGTTCGAGGGCGGGACATGGGGGCTGGCCAAGCTCATCCGTGAGCTGGCCAAGGTCGACGGGCTGGAGCGCATTCGTTTCACCACGAGCCACCCCAATGATATGGAAGACGACCTGATCGCCGCTCATGGCGATTGCGAAAAACTGATGCCTTACCTGCATTTGCCGGTGCAATCAGGTTCGGACAAAATCCTTAAGGCGATGAACCGCAAGCATACAGCGGAGTCGTATCTACGCCTGATCGAACGTATCCGCGCGGCACGACCGGACATTGCACTTTCGGGCGATTTTATCGTTGGCTTCCCCGGTGAGACGGACGCGGATTTCGAGGCGACGATGGATCTTGTGCGCGAGGTCAATTACGCCTCCGCCTATTCCTTTAAATACTCGCCGCGCCCCGGCACACCCGCCGCCGAGAAGGGCGATAAGATGGTGGATTTCGATGTCGCCTCAGAGCGGCTTCAACGCCTGCAGGAGCTGATCACGCAGCAACAGCGCGCCTTCCAGGATTCGATGGTAGGGCGCGATGTGTCGGTTTTGTTTGAGAAAACTGGACGGCAGGCCGATCAGATGGGGGGCAAATCTGAGTATCTTCATGCCGTTCATGTCACTGATCCGACGGTTCAAATCGGTGAGATGCGCCGGGTGAGAATCATCGAGAGCCGGACCAATTCTTTGTCCGGTGTTGTGTTGGATTAATCCAAGTCGTTGACGTTACGATAGTTTTTTTGGCAAAGGGCGCGTCGTGCGCGCAACAATTGCCGACAAATACCCGGTTCGTTGCGCTCAAGGATACAATATATGGTATTTTTCCTTCACAAACCAACGAAGTTTGCTATCATTTGAACATATTTATGGTGAACAACGCGCGGCATCAAAATGCCGCTCGGGTGGGTTTAATGCGGCCCAGAAACGGGACGATTGGGGGACGAAAGACGTGATCAACGAATTTCTCAAAAAAGGACGGGTCGTGATGGCCTGTGCTGCGATCGCCGGGCTCTCGCTCAGCACTGCCGCTCAGGCGCAAATGGTTTCAGGCGTGGTCAACGGCGAGCGCTATGCGCCGACGATCTGGATCGACCCTGATGGCTGTGAGCATTGGGTTATGGACGACGGTGTCGAAGGCTATATGGACCTCAAAGTCGATCGTCAGGGCATTCCCACATGTCACCCGGTTCAGGCCTGTGCGGTGATGAATTCGGATCAGTTGTTCGCCACCGACCGTTACACTATTTCGGCTCCGGGCCGCAAACGCCTGACCGATTTCTTCGCTCAGGCAGGGGCCACCGCCTATATCATCGTCGGCCACACCGACAGCCGCGCCTCGGATGAGTATAATATGAAGCTCTCCTACAACCGCGCCAACGCCGTGGCGAAAATCGCGCAAGGCACCGGTGCACGGATCGCGGATGTGCGTGGCTACGGCGAGCGTATGCCTGTGGCCTCGAATGCGACGGCTGCCGGGATGCAAAAAAACCGCCGCGTCGAAATCATCTGTATTAAGTGAGGAGTGGACCGATGAAAGCACTGAAAGCAATCGCCCTTCTCGGCCTTTTGGGCGCGACATCCGCCTGTACAGAAGCCGCCTTTGGCAACATGGGGTATGAAGCCCATAAGAAAGACAAAACCGTTGACCGCGGCTTTGACAGCAAACACTTGTCTCAGCTTCAGGCCGGGATTTGGATCGACCCGCAGGGCTGTGATCACTGGATCATCGACGATGGTGTCGAAGGCTACCTGAGCGCGCGCGTCGACAAATATGGCAAGCCCGTGTGTTCCGGCATCGCGCCACCAAACACGGCTGTTGGCCCGTATAAAGATGGCTCCAAGTTCGGCGACCCGATCTAAAGCGTCATGCCTTTAAAAAGCGTCATGCCTTTAACCTGAGACAGGGGAAAGGCGTGACGCTGCCAGACATATCCATGGTGCGGGCGTCCGCCATAATCCCGAGAAACAGGTTTATGGCGGAACGCTTTAAAGCCTGTTAAAATTTCAAATCTATTGCGGCCATCCTGTTTGGGGTGGCCGCTTTTATTTTGCCTATTTTTTAGGCTGGGGCGTGTTTTTTGGGCGCCGTTCCGCTGGGCCTTATGCGAAGATTTTGTGTCCCGGCTTGCCAGAACCGCAATCCCTTGGCACCATGTGGGTATGGAGACCTCTAGAGTCGGAGATATTATTTGGGCCTAAGCGCGCTGACACCCCCGAAATCGCAGGACGCCGTCCACGAAACACTTCTCGAGTTTCACGACAACAGGTTGTTGATTGACCTGTGTGGAGAGTTCGACCGAAACCTCGCTCAGATCGAACATAAGTTGGAAGTTCAGATCGTGCGACGTGGCAATATGTTGTCGGTGATGGGAACGGGGTCTGCGCGCGGTCGCGCGGCGGCGGTGCTTCAGGAACTCTATAACAAATTGGAAGCGGGTCGCGATGTCGAGCCAGGCGATATTGATGGCATGATCACTTTGGGCAATGCCGAAGTCGAAAAAGGTCTGCCGGGTGATCAGATTGAAATGTTCCGCGGCAGCGATGTCGAGATCAAGACCCGCAAAAAATTGGTCGAGCCGCGCACGCCGGGTCAAAAAGCCTATGTGCAAAATCTGTTCAACCACGAGCTTGCCTTTGGCATCGGGCCTGCGGGCACGGGCAAAACCTATTTGGCGGTCGCGGTCGGCGTGAACATGTTGATCAACGGTCATGTCGACAAAATGATCCTGTCGCGCCCTGCGGTTGAGGCGGGCGAGCGGCTTGGATTTTTGCCGGGCACGCAGGACGAAAAAGTCGATCCCTATATGCAGCCGCTGTTTGACGCGCTCAATGATTTCTTACCTGCCAAGCAGGTGGCGAAAATGCGTGAGGAAAAGACCATTGAGATCGCGCCTTTGGCCTTTATGCGCGGGCGGACACTCAGCCGGGCTTTCGTGGTCTTGGACGAGGCGCAAAATGCCACCACCATGCAGATGAAAATGTTCCTCACCCGTCTGGGCGAAGGGTCGCGCATGGTGATCACCGGCGACCGCTCACAGGTTGACCTGCCGCGCGGGGTGCCTTCGGGTCTACGCGACGCCGAGCGGATTTTGGCGGGCATTCAAAAAGTGTCGTTCAATTATTTCACGTCCAAGGATGTGGTGCGACATCCGCTTGTCGCCGCGATCATTGAGGCCTATGAGGCAGATGAAGCGCAATAACGCGCCTGTCGATTGGGCAAGATGACCGTAAAAGATGACCATAGACGTCGTATATGAAGACCCGCGTTGGCAAGAGGCGGGGCTGGATGATTTGGCCGAGGCCGCAGAACATGCGACCTTGGCCTTTGTCGGTTTGGACGCGGATCAGTGCGAGGTCGCGGTTTTGGCCTGTGATGACGCGCGCATTGCCGAGTTGAACGCCGAATTTCGCGAAAAACCGACACCGACCAATGTGTTGTCTTGGCCTTCTGTGGAGCGCGCTACCCCCGGCGCACGACCTGATTTGCCCGAACCCGATCTGCCGGGCATGGAGATCGAGTTGGGGGATATTGCCATCGCCTATGAGACCTGCGCCGCTGAGGCCAAGGCGGGTGGCACGCCATTTAACGATCATGTGACCCATTTGCTTGTTCATGGACTGTTACATCTGTTGGGTTATGATCACATAACGGACGAAGATGCCGCGATTATGGAAGGCATTGAGACCGAGATACTTGCAACCATGGGTATCAAAGACCCATATTAGCCGAACGGTCGATTTTGACCGCACACCTATAGATTTGATTTCTGGAAAGGACGCATGGGCGACACCGAGCCTGGGTCTTCTACGGCAGCGCAGAGCGCGCCGACGGACCCCATAAGTAGAACGCAAACGACCACCCGAGCCATGGCGCGCAAACGCCCAAAATGGCTGCGTCGTATGAAAAAGGCGTTTTCTTCCAAACCCACCACACAAACCGATGCGACCGGGGCAAATTCTGTGCCCCAGACGACAATAACCCCGCGTCCGGGGATGATGAACCTGCGCCGGATGCGCGTCGATGACGTGGCCATTCCAAAGGCTGAAATCGTGGCTGTGCCGTCCGATATCAAAAAGGACGATTTGGTCGAGGTGTTCCGCGACAGCGGAATGACGCGACTGCCCGTCTATAAAGGCACGTTGGACACGCCTGTGGGTTTGGTGCACCTGAAAGATTTTGCCCTCAATCACGGCTTCAACGGCAAGGGCGAGCGCTTCAATCTTAAAAAGATGCTGCGCCCGCTGTTGTATGCGCCGCCCTCCATGCCGATCGGGGTGCTGTTGCAGAAAATGCAAAGCGACCGAATGCATATGGCCTTGGTGATTGACGAATATGGCGGGGTGGACGGGTTGGTCACGCTCGAAGATCTGGTTGAACAGGTCATCGGCGAGATCGAAGACGAACATGACATCGACGAGGACGTGTTTTGGACTCAATCCGCGCCGGGCGTGTTTGTTGCCCAAGCCAAAGCGCCGCTCGATGAATTCGAAGCCGCGATTGACATGCGTCTGGGGACCGATGAGGACGAAGAAGAGATCGACACTTTGGGTGGTCTGGTTTTTGTGCTCTGTGGACGGGTGCCCGCGCGGGGTGAGGTGATCCCGCATCCCTCGGGTGCGGAGTTTGAAATCATTGATGCCGATCCACGCCGGATCAAACGCATTCGCGTGCGTTTGCCCTCAGCGGTCAAACCGAAAAAAGAAGAGGCATAAGCCATGCGCGTGACCCGTTTGCTGCGGCGCGGGGTCGCCTCGCCGCGGCTGCCTGCCTTGGCGGCGGGGGTTTTGGTGGCTTTGGGGCAGGCGCCGTTAAACGCTTGGCCACTCGCGTTGATCGGATTGGTCATGGCCGTTTTGTCATGGTCAAAGGCGCTCACGGCCGGGGAGGCGGCGTGGCGCGGTTGGACGGTCGGCTTTGGTGCCTTTCTGCTGTCGCTGACGTGGCTGGTGAACCCCTTCCTTGTCGATCCCGCCCGCGATGCGTGGATGATCCCCTTCGCGTTGTTTTTCATGTGCGGCGGCTTGGCGTTGTTTTGGGCGCTGGCCTTTTATTTGGCCAAAAGGCTCACACTGGGTTTGCCCGGCTTGGTGGCATTTTGGGGACTGGCCGAATTGGCGCGCGGGCATGTGTTCACGGGATTTCCATGGGCGATGCCCGGCTATATCTGGCTCGACCAAGCTCCGGCCCAACTCGCAAGCCTCATCGGTCCATATGCTCTGACCACAGTGACCTTTGCCTGGGCGGCACTGGTGGCGCGGGCCGTGTTGAACCGCTCATTCTTCACAGCCGGGGCGGCGCTGATCCTGATGATCTCGGCCTATGGATACGGATGGGCGCGCCTCTCGGAACCGTTGCCACAGGATCGACCTCAGTCTGTCCGTGTCGTGCAACCCAATGCGCCACAACGAGAGAAATGGGATCCCGAGCTGGTCTGGACCTTTTATGAACGCGCCCTGAGTTTGAGCCCGCCGGACGGGGCCGATCTGGTGATTTGGCCGGAAACCTCTGTCTCCGTGCCGCTTTGGGCCGCGGCTCCGTATCTTACCGAAATCGCCAATGACGTCGCGCCTGCGCGCGCGATTGTCGGGCTGAACCGGGTTGAGGGTTACCAAGGCTACAATGCAGCCGTTTTGGTTGACCGTGATGGCCAGCCACAAGAGATTTACGACAAACATCACCTCGTGCCTTTCGGGGAGTATATGCCCATGCCCGCGCTGTTGGAGCGGATTGGTCTGCGCGCCTTTACCGCACAGCAGGGGTATGGCTATTCGGCGGGTCCGGGGCCGCGACTGATCGACACGGGCGGCACCGGGCGGGCGCTGCCTTTGATCTGTTATGAGGCGATTTTTCCACGCGATTTGCGCACGCACGAGCGCCCGGATTGGCTTTTGCAAATGACCAATGACGCGTGGTTCGGTACGTTTTCCGGCCCGCAACAGGCTTTGGCCCAGGCCCGGTTTCGCGCGATTGAGACGGGCCTGCCGATGATCCGCGCCGCCAACACCGGAATTTCTGCGGTGATTGACGCGTATGGCGACATCCGCGTTGCGATCCCATTGGGCACCTCTGGGGCGGTGACCGCCGCATTGCCGGGGGCGTTGCCCAAAACGCTCTATATGCGCTATGGCGAGACGGCCCTTTTGGGTTTGTTAACCCTTTTGATGGTATCAGGTCTGACAGTCTCAAAACCGGGCACAAGATTGAGAGAACGTGATCGCAGGACCCGAAAAACCGATTGACCCTCACTTGGGGCAACTATATCGCATTTTAAGTATCGACCCGCACAACGGCTTCCTGGCGTGCGGGACACATGAACCAATGGAGCACCACCCTCATGTCCCGTAAAGACTTCGTTTTCACTTCGGAATCTGTGTCCGAAGGTCACCCTGATAAGGTCTGTGACCGTATTTCTGACGCTGTGCTAGATGCGTTTATCGCCGAGGAACCCGAAGCACGGGTCGCCTGCGAAACTTTTGCCACCACCAATCGTGTGATCATCGGCGGCGAAGTCGGCCTGTCTGATCAAGACAAACTCCACGATTATATGGAAAAGGTCGATGGCATCGTGCGCGACTGTGTGCGTGACATCGGCTATGAGCAGGATAAATTCCACTGGAACACGCTGGAGGTGCAAAACTACCTCCACGAACAATCGGCTCATATCGCGCAGGGCGTCAATGCCTCTGGCAACAAAGATGAGGGCGCAGGCGATCAGGGCATCATGTTTGGGTTCGCAACCAATGAAACTGAGGCGCTTATGCCCGCGCCAATCCAATATTCCCATGCGATGCTGCGCCGTTTGGCCGAAGTGCGCAAAAACGGCACCGAACCCGCGCTTGGCCCTGACGCCAAGGCCCAGCTTTCGGTGCGCTACCGCGATGGTCTCCCGGTCGAGGTCGCCTCGCTTGTGCTCTCGACCCAGCATTTGGACGAGACCATGACCTCCGACGATGTGCGCGCGCTTGTGGCCCCTTATATCGAAGAGGTGCTGCCCGATGGGTGGCTCACCGCCAACACGATCTGGCACGTCAACCCGACCGGGAAGTTCGTCATCGGCGGCCCCGATGGCGATGCAGGCCTGACCGGGCGCAAAATCATTGTCGACACATATGGTGGTGCCGCACCGCATGGTGGCGGCGCGTTTTCGGGCAAAGATCCAACCAAAGTGGACCGTTCTGCCGCCTATGCCGCGCGCTATTTGGCGAAAAACGTGGTGGCCGCGGGCTTTGCCGACAAATGCACCATTCAGCTCTCCTACGCGATTGGTGTGGCCGCGCCCTTGTCGATCTACGCCGATTTGCACGGCACGGGAAAAGTCGATCCGTCTCAGATTGAAGCGGCGATCCCAAAGGTGATGGACCTCACGCCGCGCGGCATACGCACCCATCTCGATCTCAATAAGCCGATCTACCAACGCACTGCGGCCTATGGCCATTTTGGACGTGCACCGGACGTAGATGGCGGCTTTTCTTGGGAACGTACCGATCTGGCAACGGCATTGGCAAACGCTGTTTGAGCGCTGTGATGTTTTGAAATATATAATAAAAGGGGCGGGAATTCTCGCCCCTTGTTGATGGGAGACCCCCAATGGTCACAACCGATACATCGCATTTGACTCAACTTGGCGGCCCAACCGCTTTGCCCGCCTCCCCGGAAGAGGCGGTGCTCGAACGTGTGCCACACACCCATGCGGGTGAACGCTATGTGGTGCGCTTCACCGCGCCGGAATTCACCTCGCTGTGCCCGATGACGGGACAGCCGGATTTCGGCCATCTGATGATCGACTATATTCCGGGCACCTGGTTGGTTGAGAGCAAATCGTTGAAACTTTTCCTCGGCGCGTTCCGCAATCACGGCGCGTTTCATGAGGATTGTTCGGTTTATATCGGCAAACGTTTGGCCGAACTTTTGAACCCGGAATGGTTGCGCATCGGTGCCTATTGGTATCCGCGTGGCGGCATCCCGATTGATGTGTTTTGGGCCACCGGACCGGAGCCAAAAGACGTTTGGATCCCTGAACAAGGCGTGCCACCTTATCGTGGACGCGGCTGACGCGCGAGGCGAGCGAAGTCTTTAAAGGAAAAGATATGTCCGACACGTTAAGAGATCCTTTGGTCATGCTTTTGGCCGGGGTCGGCATCCCGATCTTTGCGGCGCTGAACGCCCAGCTTGGCGCTCGGCTCGGCTCACCTGCATTGGCCGCTCTTGTGTTTGCTGTGGTCGCCTTCAGTTCAATTTTTTTGTATCGCGCGGTGTTGGGATCTTCTGTGCCGGTCTCAACCCTTTTGCATCAGCCCGCCTATCTGTTCGGCGGCGGCGTCCTGTTTGCCTTCTACATCCTGTCCATCACGTCGATTGCGCCGCGTTTAGGTGTCGGAAATGCGGTGTTCTTTGTCTTGCTTGGACAGATTCTCTCCGCTGGCGTGATCGACCATTTCGGCCTGTTCGGAGCCGCAAAAGTCCAGATTTCCGCAGTGCGAGGCGCGGGCATGGCCATGATGGCGGGCGGGCTTTTCTTGATCCAACGGGTCTGAGCTTGCCCTGCGTTGGATTTCTTGGCAAAAGCCCCGCTTGAACACAGCGTATCGTGAAGGTTTGGCAAAATTTTCGGGATGCACTGTCCGAAGACGCGATGTTGTGGGCCTTTTGTCATCCACGCGCGATGCAATGAACGGCCAAAGGTTTTAAGCGGAGTTTTCCATGTCCGACGATCAAACGCACGAATCCGGCGCACCGTGGCGCAATTTCTATGGTCGCATCCATGGTAAGACGCTCAATCAGGCGCAAAAAGATTACCTTGTCGAGGACCTTGATGGCCTGTCGCCCGGCCCTGTGACTTGGGAAGAAAACCCCGACCGCACCCTGCTTGATCTGGCCACCCGCTATGGCGGGAAACCGATCTGGCTTGAGATCGGCTTTGGTGGTGGCGAACATTTGGTGCATATGGCCAAGACCTATCCTGATGTCGAAATCATCGGGTGCGAGCCCTATGTGAACGGAGTTGCCGCACTTTTGGGGCGGCTGCGGCGCGCGCCTGAGGTCCAAAACGCCTCAATCCACGCGGGCGATGTCCGCGATCTGTTTGATGTGCTGCCTGAGGGCTGTATTGAAAAAGCCTTCCTGAATTACCCCGATCCTTGGCCGAAAAAACGTCACCATCGTCGCCGCTTTGTCACCGCAGAGCACCTTGAACCGCTGCATCGGGTTCTCAAACCCGCTGCCGAATTCCGGGTCGCGACGGACATCCCCGACTATGTGCGTCAGACCATGGAAGAGGTGCCGCAGGCCGGGTTTGAATGGCTCGCGGAAGGGCCCGAAGACTGGCGCAAGCCATGGGCCGATTGGCCCTCGACGCGTTATGAACAAAAGGCCATTCGCGAAGGCCGTACCCCGCATTACATGACATTTCGCAAGGTCTAAGGGGTAGGAATTGCGCGCCGGTTCCGGCCGCGCGCACGCCTGCGACGCGCCCTGACGAAGACGTGGTAGACCGGACCTCAGGGTTGCGCTATCAGGTCTGCGAAGAATGTGAGGAGAGACACATGTCGAGCCATGGCACCCCGATCCCGATGACTGCGCGCAAATCCGGCCCCCTCAAGGGCACGGCGGCGGTGCCGGGGGATAAATCCATTTCCCATCGGGCGCTGATTTTTGGCGCGATGGCTGTGGGTGAGACCAAAATCACCGGGCTTTTGGAAGGTGAGGATGTGTTGGACACCGCCAAGGCGATGCAGGCGCTGGGCGCGGATGTGATCCGCGAGGGCGCGGGCGAATGGACGGTGCATGGCGTCGGCGTTGGCGGGTTCACTGAACCGGCTGATGTGATTGATTGCGGCAATTCCGGCACCGGCGTGCGCCTGATCATGGGGGCGGTCGCGACCCATGATTTTTGCACCACGTTCACGGGCGACGGCTCTTTGCGCAAGCGGCCGATGGGGCGGGTGACCGATCCTTTGGCGCTGTTTGGGGCGCAATCCGTTGGCCGCTCTGAGGGGCGGTTGCCTTTGACGTTGATCGGTGCGGCGGAGCCTGTGCCGGTCGAATATGAGACCCCGGTGCCAAGCGCGCAGGTGAAATCTGCGGTGTTGCTGGCCGGGTTAAACGCACCGGGGCAGACCGTGGTGATCGAAAAGGAAATGACGCGCGATCACACCGAACGGATGTTGGTCGGGTTTGGCGCAGAATTGACCACCGAGACCACGCCGGACGGCTATCACAAGATCACCCTGACGGGCCGCCCGGAATTGACCCCGCAAGAGGTCGCGGTGCCGCGCGATCCATCATCGGCGGCCTTTCCTGTTTGTGCGGCGTTGATCGTCGAAGGGTCCGAAGTGTTTGTGCCGGGCGTCAGCCAGAATACGACCCGCAACGGGCTTTACACAACGCTGGTCGAAATGGGCGCGGATATCAGTTTTGAAAACCCACGGACCGAGGGCGGCGAACCCGTCGCCGATTTGCGGGTGAAATATTCCCAACTCAAAGGCATAGAGGTGCCGTCTGAGCGGGCCGCTTCAATGATTGATGAATTCCCGGTCCTCTCGGTCGTCGCCGCCTTTGCCGAGGGCACGACCGTGATGCGCGGCGTCAAAGAGCTGCGGGTCAAGGAAAGCGACCGCATTGATGCTATGGCGCGTGGGCTTGAGGCCTGCGGTGTCGAGATCGAAGAGGATCACGACACGCTGATCGTACATGGGCGCGGGAGCAAGGGCGTCAAAGGCGGCGCGACCTGTGCCACCCATATCGACCACCGTATTGCGATGTCGTTTTTGGTCATGGGGCTGGCCTCTGACACGCCTGTCACGGTTGATGACGGGAGCCCCATTGCCACCTCTTTCCCGGTGTTCGAAAAGCTGATGGCGGGACTTGGCGCAGCGATCACGCGGAACAACTGAGGCTCTTGACCTTGCCCGCGTGAGCGGGCAGCGTAAGCATCCCTTAGAAGGAAAATGCCATGAGTTTTTGCGTTGCAATTGATGGACCCGCCGCCGCCGGAAAAGGCACGATCGCCAAGGCGGTCGCGGATCATTTCGGTTTTGCCCATATGGACACTGGGTTGCTCTACCGTGCGACCGGGGTGAAGACGTTTCAGGGGCTCACACCGCTTGAAGCGGCGCAAAGCCTGCGCGCCGAAGACCTCAAACGCGACGATTTACGCACGGGGGATGCGGGGCAGGCGGCAAGCCGCGTGGCGGCAGAACCCGAAGTGCGCGCGGCATTGGTCGATTTTCAACAGGCCTTTGCCCGGCGCGAAGGCGGGGCGGTTTTGGACGGGCGTGACATTGGCACGGTGATTTGTCCGGACGCGGAGGTGAAACTTTTCGTCACCGCCACCGATGAAGTGCGCGCGCAGAGACGTCATGCGGAATTGCAGGGCAAAGGCGAAGAGGTCACGGTTGAGCACGTGTTGGAAGACCTGCGCGAACGCGATGCGCGTGACAGCGCGCGTGCCACGGCCCCACTGGCGGCGGCCACAGATGCGGTGCTGATCGACACCTCGGAGATGAGTATTGATGAGGCGGTGGCACGGGTCGTGGCGCTGATCGAGGCGCGTCGCAGGGGATAAGGGCGCACACCGGGCTGCGCATTGGCGCGCAGCGTATGAGCGTGCCCGCACTGTCCCTGTTTTTTATTTTTGTATCAATGTGTTGTTTGATGTCGTGCGGTGGCATTGGCTGCGGGCTGTGCGCTTGTAAGAGGAGGCGTTTGGCCCATATTTGAGCGTAAGACACGCGGAGTACGCGTGCCACTTCACACTCAAAGGACTTTACGCATGTTCCTCGATAAACTCGACTGGCGTTATGCCACCAAAAAAATGGACCCGTCCCAACCTGTCTCCGAAGAAAAGGTCGCTCAGATCGTCGAAGCGATCAGCAAAGCGCCGACGTCGTCCGGGCTTCAGCCGTTCCACCTCTTTGTGATCCGCAATCCTGAGCTGCGTGAAAAACTAAAAGCCGCTGCCTATGGTCAAGAACAGTTGACCGATGGCTCGCATCTTTTGGTGTTTGCCGCTTTTGATGGGTATAACGACGCGCGTATTGACGCCGTGGTGGACCACCATGCCGCCGAGCGCCCTGGCACGCGTGAGATGTTGGAAGGCTATTACAACAACCTCAAATCCATGTATCTGCCGCGCGAAGATCACGTGAACTTTGAACATGCCGCTCGTCAGGCCTATATCGCACTGGGCTTTGCCTTGGCCGCCGCCGCCGAACTGGGGGTCGACAGCACGCCGATGGAAGGGTTTGATCCGGCGCAGTTCGACGAGATCCTTGGTTTGAAAGACAAGGGCCTGAAAACCGTGGTGATCCTGCCGTTGGGCACCCGTGCGTCTGAGGGGGATTGGTTGGCCCCGATGAAAAAAGTGCGCAAGCCCGCAGAAGATTTGATCACTGAGATCAATTGAGAGATCGACTGATCCCATGATGTAAAAGGCCGGGGCTGAGTGAAACAGTTCCGGCCTTTTTGTCTCCGCGCTGCGCCGGCTGGAGACGGATTAGTTTGGGTTTGCGCGGTGTAGCACGAAATTCAAGACAGGCGGCAGAAGCGCCAGAACGGCAATCAGCCCAAGCATGTCACCCAGCGCGAATTTGATCGCGTTGAGCCGCAGGTCGAAAGAGACCGTGTCGTGGGGGACATAGAAAATATGGATGAGCAGGCTGATCATGATGGAGGAGAGAAAGCCCACCGCGATGAGTTTACGCCAGCTCAACTCCGGGCTTGGGGGGACATGGTGCCCGCAGCGTGATGCCCAGTCGATGGCGGAAAAGATGAACGGCGCTGTTCCATAGCTGATGCATAAGGAAATATATGTGCGGCTTGATCCCCACGGCAAATCTATAAACAGAACCGATGCGAGAATGGCACCGGGGAGCAAGTATAAAATGGAACGCCAGCCCTCGAAAAAGGCGGAGATGATTTTGATCCCGAATGGGAGGTAGATCAAGATCGCGCCTCCGCCTAGCATCCCGATTTGGGGCAAGATCAGTTTTTGGAGCGGTGAGATCACCAACCAAGTGACCGCCATGGCCAAAAACAACGCACCGCTATGAACCGCGATTGGGCGCAAGACCGAAAAAGGAGAAGAGTGGGTGACGCGGGTCGAACTCAACATACGCAACCCCTCAATATTGGTCTTTTGACAAAAGCTGTTGCTATGTGTTCTGCGCGTTTTGATCTTTGATCCGGTAAGACCCGTGCGGCAGATCGTCGGACTTTTCGATAAAGCCTTTTTCGATCAGCCGTTTGAGAGCGCGGTGAAACGTAGGCTGAGACACATCGCGAAGGGTGGGCTGAGCTCGCACCCGTTCTGTCGTGCACATGCCGGCATCGGACACAGCGCAGAATGCGAGAAATATATCTTTCTCGTTCCGAGACAGGGTGCTGAGACCCAAATCTGTTTCCATATTGTGAAGCAAAACCCGCAACTGCGCGAGCTGTGCAAAAATAGTCTGATCCATTCCCATTAAGTGTTCGCACCCATCTGACATATACTGGCCTTCGATTTAGGCCTAAAAAACCATAGTCAAGATGCATATCACGGCTTTGATTTGGATCAAAAAACATTTGATCACTTTTCCTGTTTGGGGAGGCAGATCTCTTTGTGCGTATTTGCGATAGTCAGGTTATAAATTTCCGCAGTCACTAGCCTTATAGTTGTTTTTGCGGTGACTGGGTAGGACAAAAGTCGCATTTTGCCATAGGGTGGCGGGATGTCGGCGTCATCTTGCCACAATGGGCGAGATGACGCCTAGTCTTCTAAATGACTGTACAGCTGAGCAACCGGGCTTCGCGATTCGTTGCGAGGGCATAGGCCGGGAGCACATATCCTGCGTCGAGGTCTTTGAATTCCGGGAAGATGGCAAGAATTTCTGCGATGTCGTCGGGGGTGAGGCTGCGAAGGCCAACTTGACCAAGAAGAAGCGTCTCGGTCGCAAGGCCATTTGAGTGGATCACGGAGTGGGTGTCACAAAGGATGTGGTAATACGTCACCTCTTTTGCGTCGAGGTGTTGCGATGCCTGGTGGCCGATAAAGGATTTTGCCGGGCATAGGGTTTCGTCCATCCCAAGGAGCAATTCGACCGCGTGACCTTCGATCAGGATGCGGTGTTGGGGCGAGACGTAGAGGTCCGTGTGGGGGCGACCCGGTCCAAACGCATTTGCATGGATGCAGATGGGGGCCAAGCGTTTGCGTGTTTCGTGGCAGGTGATGTCACGCAAGGGGATCGTTTTTTTGCCGATCCATTTGATTTCTTGTGGAGACCCTTCAATATCAAGTACGAAATCACCGGGTTGAAGGGTCTCCACGGCACGCTCTCCACTGGGGGTGAGGATGAGCGTACCTGCGCCAAAACATACCGGGGTGAAGTCCGAGTAAGGCGCGGGGGAAAGGTCAATGACGACGGCCACTGCGGACAGCAGATTGGGAGGGCCGTCGGGGTAGACGAAGTAAATCTGACCGCCAGCTTCGAAAGCGACGATATCCTTTGATGTGCCAAGGGGCACGACGATACCAAGCACTTCAACGCCCGGTGTCGCGGTGCCGGAGCCGATATAGGTAACGGGCTCACCATTGAATGTGGCGACGCCGTCATCGTTGGAATCAAAGACCGCGTTGTCGTTTGTGAAGGTTCCTGATGTTGTCGACCCGAAGGAGGAAAGCACGAGTGTCTGTGATCCTGAGAGCAAATCCAAGGAGAGCAGGGAGCCGTTATATGCGACTGCGTCGATCGTGGAACTGGGCATGGGGCACTCCATGATGAAATCATTGTGATTACAGTCACAGTGACTACACGCATTTGGCGAGTCAAATCTAATTGAGGGCTGGTTTCTGCCTTGGGTTGTGTTTATTTTTAATATTTCATTATAAAACAATGGCTTGAAGTTAAAATTGTCGTTGTTTCCATTTTGGAAATTATTCAAATTGACTGTTAATTAGTCTTAGATCTAATCAATATTGATGTTTTTGAGTTAAATTTTTGACATTTTTAAAGTCATTTTGGCGGCGCTGAGCCGACTTGGCGGGCGTCGAATGCGTTTGTCCGCTGATGATTCGTAGGTGATTCTTAAAAAACCGGTGTGGAAGATGGACTGTGCTGTTGCGCGGTAAAGTGAGAGAGAGGGCATCATTTCTTGCAAAACCGGAGAAACTCTCCTATATGCGCGACTGTTAACGAGGCAATCAGGTCGCACAAAGCGCATGACACAGGGGTGGGGAAGCTCTCCCCCTTATCGTTTCGTGTTCGAAGAATGAGCAGGCAAATCGTAATTGAAGACCGGCGGAGACAACCGCATGGCCCGTATAAACGTTTGAAAAGGAAATTGAGACCACATGGCTCAGAACGTATCTATGGAGGACTTCGAAGCCCTCTTGAATGAAAGCTTCGAAATTGACACCCCGGCAGAAGGCTCGGTTGTCCGCGGCAAGGTTCTTGCGATTGAAGCAGGCCAAGCCATCATCGACGTCGGCTACAAAATGGAAGGCCGCATCGATCTTAAAGAATTCGCAAATCCTGGTGAAGCTCCCTCCGTTGCCGTTGGCGACGAGGTCGAAGTGTTCCTCGACCGTGTCGAGAACGCCCGTGGCGAAGCTGTCATTTCGCGTGACAAAGCCCGCCGCGAAGAAGCCTGGGATCGTTTGGAAAAAGCCTATGCATCCGAAGAGCGCGTCGATGGCGTTATCTTTGGTCGCGTCAAAGGCGGCTTCACGGTTGACCTCGGCGGCGCTGTTGCGTTCCTTCCGGGCTCCCAAGTTGACGTGCGCCCCGTGCGCGACGCTGGCCCGCTCATGGGTCTCAAGCAGCCGTTCCAGGTTCTCAAAATGGACCGTCGTCGTGGCAACATCGTTGTGTCGCGTCGTGCGATCCTTGAAGAATCCCGTGCAGAACAGCGCGCAGAAGTCATTGGCGGTCTGACCGAAGGTCAGGAAGTTGACGGCGTGGTCAAAAACATCACCGAATATGGTGCGTTTGTCGATCTCGGCGGCGTTGACGGCCTGTTGCACGTCACCGACATGGCATGGCGTCGCGTGAACCACCCGTCCGAGATCCTCGCCATCGGCGAAACGATCAAAGTTCAGGTGATCAAGATCAACAAAGAGACCCACCGTATCTCCCTCGGCATGAAACAGCTGCAGGACGATCCGTGGGATGCTGTTGAGACCAAATATGCACTCGAAACCGTGCACACCGGTCGCGTCACCAACATCACCGATTACGGCGCATTTGTGGAACTTGAGCCGGGCGTTGAAGGCCTTGTTCACGTGTCTGAAATGTCCTGGACCAAGAAAAACGTCCATCCGGGCAAAATCGTGTCCACAAGCCAAGAAGTGGAAGTCATGGTTCTCGAAATCGACACCGCGAAACGTCGCGTGTCCCTCGGTCTCAAACAAACCATGCGCAACCCGTGGGAACTCTTTGCTGAAACCCACCCGGAAGGCACCGTTGTCGAAGGTGAAGTCAAGAACATCACCGAATTCGGTCTGTTCGTGGGTCTGCCGGGCGACATCGACGGCATGGTTCACTTGTCCGATCTGTCCTGGGACGAGCGTGGCGAAGACGCCATCCAGAACTACCACAAGAACGACATGGTCAAAGCCGTTGTCACCGAGGTCGATGTTGAGAAAGAGCGTATCTCTCTCTCCATCAAAGGTCTCGACGACAGCTTCTCCGGTGCAGTTGAGGGCGTGAAACGCGGCTCGATCATCACCGTGGCTGTGACCGCGATCGAAGAAGGCGGGATCGAAGTGGAATATGAAGGCGCGAAATCCTTCATCCGCCGCTCTGACCTGTCCCGTGATCGTGCCGATCAACGCCCTGAGCGCTTCCAAATCGGGGATCACCTCGATGTGCGCGTGACCAACGTTGATCAGAAAACCCGTCGTTTGGGTCTGTCGATCAAAGCACGCGAAATCGCTGAAGAAAAAGAAGCCGTCGAACAGTATGGCTCTTCCGCTTCTGGCGCGTCCTTGGGCGATATCCTCGGGGCGGCTCTGAAGTCTGGCGACGAATAATCACTTGGCCTAACGCGACACGCCTTTAACCTGAGACAGGGGAAAGGTGTGACGCTTTAAGTGCGATCAAGACTTGAAAAGGCCCTGCTTTATAGCGGGGCCTTTTTGCATGAGCGCAATGGAGGCCTCCCCAGCGGCAGCCTGCCCGAATCGCTTTGGCTTCGCCGCGGCGCAGCGTTCGGTCCGATGTCTCCTTGGCCGACGAAATTGTGAGGTTTTTGGATTTTTGGGCTAAATCTCAGCACATTAGGGGCAAAAAAAATTCATTCCATGCCTCGGACCCTATTCCCCGCCAAACGATCCCATCCTATAGTCATAGGACAAATGAGAACGTCAAAGTGTTGCGCCAAAAATCGAAAACTGGGCTTTGCTGCAATGCCGTACAACCCTGACTGTTGTTCGCGCTGCGTATGATCCTATATCTCAGATGATAAGGTGTGACGCTTGAAAGAAACGCGCCCAAACCAAGGGGGGACTTCATGATCCGGTCTGAACTGATCCAGAAGATCGCTGATGAGAATCCGCATCTTTATCAACGCGACGTTGAGCGGATCGTGAACACGATCTTTGAAGAGATCATCGAAGCAATGGCGCGTGGCGACAGAGTCGAACTGCGCGGATTTGGCGCCTTTTCCGTCAAGAAACGGGATGCAAGACTGGGACGCAATCCGCGCACTGGCGAAAGCGTTCCGGTTGACGAAAAGCATGTGCCGTTTTTCAAAACGGGTAAGCTGTTGCGCGATCGCCTAAACGGCGAGTGAGTTTTGACATACAGGAAGGGGGCGCTGATGCGCTACATCCGTTACGCGTTTCTCGCGGCTCTTGCCGTGGTGCTGGTCACTGTGGCCTTGGCCAACCGCGATGTTGTTGTGCTCCACCTTTTGCCCGTAGAATTGGCCGGCCTGACTGGGCTGTCCTTGTCGGTGAGTTTGCCGATGTTTGTGGTGATCTTTGGCGCGATTGTCGCCGGGCTTTTGATCGGCTTTGTCTGGGAATACATGCGTGAGTACAAACACCGCTCCGCCGCCTCTGGCCATAAACGCGAAAAAGAAAAACTGGCGCGCGAAGTCAACAAGCTGAAAACCGCCAAAGCCAAAAGTGAGGGCGATGAAGTCCTCGCGCTTTTGGAAAACTGAGTACGCTAGAACAGCTCCATGGACACACGTGTTAAAATTTGCGGTCTGAGCACGCCTGAGACGGTCGACGTGGCTGTTGAGGCCGGAGCGCAATATTTAGGCTTTGTGTTTTTTCCGAAATCCCCCCGCTATGTCGATATTCCCAAAGCGCGTGCGCTGGCGGTTGAGGTGCCTACGGGGGTGGCCAAGGTCGCTTTGGTGGTGAATGCCACCGATGCGGAACTGGATCGGATCACCGATCAGGTGCCGCTCGATATGCTGCAACTTCACGGCACGGAAAGCCTTGATCGGGTGTCGGACATCCGTGCGCGCTATGGCTTGCCGGTGATGAAGGCTGTGGGCGTCTCTGGGCCTGAAGATTTGGCGGCGCTGGATGCCTATGGCATGGTCGCGGATCAGATTTTGGTCGATACCAAAGCCCCAAAAGGCGCGGTTATTCCCGGTGGCAATGGTGTCTCCTTTGATTGGCGGCTGATTTCCAAACGGGCATGGAATGCGCCGTGGATGTTGGCGGGTGGATTGACGGCGGACAACGTGGTCTCTGCGATCCAAATGACTGGCGCGAAACAGGTTGATTTGTCCTCTGGCGTCGAAAGCGCGCCAGGGGTGAAGGACCCGGCCAAAATCCGCGCCTTTATGGCCGCCATCCGGGGCGCCTGACCGGCTTTTTCGAGTATTTTCCCTGCAATGAAGACGGGCGCGCTTTACCGGCCCGCGCCCGTGAGCTACATCCATGTGGATCCGCAAAGGAGCATCGCGATGAACGATCTTTTCAACAGCTTCATGAACGGCCCTGACGAAAAGGGCCGCTTTGGCAATTACGGCGGGCGGTTCGTGTCTGAGACACTGATGCCGCTGATCCTCTCTTTGGAAGAGGAATATGAGAAAGCCAAGGTCGACCCTGAATTTTGGGCCGAAATGGAGGATCTGTGGAAACACTATGTTGGTCGTCCAAGCCCGCTTTATTACGCGCAAAAGATGACCGAAGAGTTGGGCGGCGCGAAGATTTATCTCAAGCGTGACGAGCTCAACCACACCGGGGCACATAAAATCAACAATGTGCTGGGCCAGATTATTTTGGCGCGCCGCATGGGCAAAACCCGGATCATTGCCGAAACGGGTGCCGGTCAGCACGGCGTGGCCACGGCGACGGTGTGTGCCAAATTCGGTTTGAAATGTGTGGTTTATATGGGCGCGCATGATGTCGAGCGGCAAATGCCCAACGTGTTCCGGATGCAGCTTTTGGGGGCCGAGGTTGTGCCGGTGAAATCCGGTCGCGGTACGTTGAAAGACGCGATGAACGATGCGCTGCGCGATTGGGTGACCAATGTGCGGGACACGTTCTATTGCATCGGCACGGTGGCCGGGCCGCATCCATATCCAGCGATGGTGCGCGATTTTCAATCCATTATTGGCAAAGAGGTCCGGTGGCAGTTGCCCGAGCAAGAGGGCGAAGGCCGTTTGCCCGATACAGTGATCGCGGCGATTGGGGGCGGTTCCAACGCCATGGGGCTGTTCTATCCGTTCCTCGATGATGAGAGCGTCAACATCATCGGCGTCGAAGCGGGTGGCAAAGGCGTGGACGAGAAAATGGAACATTGCGCCTCTTTGACGGGCGGGCGTCCGGGCGTGTTGCATGGCAACCGCACCTATTTGCTGCAAGACGACGATGGGCAGATTCTCGAAGGCTTCTCGATTTCTGCCGGTTTGGATTATCCGGGCATTGGGCCAGAGCACGCGTGGCTCAATGACATCGGTCGCGCCAAATATGTCTCGATCACCGACAAAGAGGCGTTGGAAGCGTTCCAGTTTTCCTGCCGCACCGAAGGCATCATCCCGGCGCTCGAACCGTCGCACGCGTTGGCCCATGTGATGAAACTGGCGCCGACCTTGCCGAAAGACCATATCATCGTGATGAACATGTGTGGGCGCGGCGACAAAGACATCTTTACTGTGGCACGCCATTTGGGCGTGAACATCGCGGGCTCTGAGGGTCGCGATCTTAAATAAAGTAAATATATCAATACGCTATGAGGGCCGTTCCTGTTGGGAGCGGCCCTTTTTCATACCCTAAACTCAGGTTTAGGGCCGTAGGGCGGGGGTTTATGGCACCGGGTTTAGTCCCGTGGTTGGTAGAACTCAGTCAGGTTTGTCGGTGAAGGTGAGGCCATGCCGGGCGTGATCCCACGCCCCATTCATTGAAACCTGATCCCTTCGAAAAGGACCGACCCATGCATAAAGTACTTTTGACATCCATCGCCTTCTTTGCCGCAGCAGTCCCCGTTTCGGCATTTGCCGAGCTGACCACGCAAGAGATTGTCGATATGTTCCCCGGCGCGCAAAAAATCGAAATCAAACGCCGCGCCAGCACCACCAAAGTGGAGGTGCTTGTGGATGGTGAAAAGATCGAAGTGACCTTTGACAATGCCACCAACCAAATCCGCAAACGGGAGAGTGAGCGTCTTTCCGACAATGATTTGGCGGATGAGCTTGATGACATTGAGCAGCATAATGGTGATACTTATGCTGACGATGATCATGGCCGAGATGAAGGCGATGATGTAAGTGACGACGATGATGCCAACGACGATGATGCCAACGACGATGACCATGGCAGCTCTCACGACAGTGGTGACGACCATGGCGACGATGATGGTGGCGACGATGATGATGGCGACGACAGCGACGATGATGGTGGCGACGACCACTAACCCCCGCGGGCGTTCCGCCTTTGGCACGGCGCATAGCTGAGCCAAATGACCCCATGACGTCCCCCGCGAAACCGCGCGGGAGACGTTTTTTAGGTGAGGATAGACGATGAATCGAAGACGCTTTTTTATAGGGCTGTCTGCGGCGCTCACCATGGGCGGGGCCGCACGGGCACAGCCTGCCGAAGATATGATCCTTGCGCAATTGCGTCAGCAGGGGTTCAAAAAGATCACTGTGGGTCGCACTTTGTTGGGTCGGACGCGCTTTGTTGCGACGGGCAACGGTCAAAGACGTGAGATCATTCTCAATCCGGTCACTGGCGAAATTTTGCGTGATTTTTGGCAGGATGAGATGGGGAACAAAGCCCCGCGGATTGTTGACAGTTCGGGGGGGCGAGATGACCGGCAGGGGCCGGAGGACGACACATCGTCCGATGAGGCTGAGGACAGCCAGGACGATGATCAAAACGATGACCAAGACGATGACCAAGACGACGACAAGAGCTCCTCAGATCACGACGACCACGACGACCACGAGGATAGCCGCGACGAGAACGACAAAGAGGATGACGGTGGAGACGACGACGAGTCTGACGACGACAGCGAGGACTGAGCAGAGGCCGCAATCCCATTTTATGCGGCAAAGGGAGGGATGCGTTTGCAAGAACGCTATATAATTTTGACGATTTTCATCGTGCAGGCCATCTGCGCGTTTTTCTTTGTCTCCGACATCCTTGGATCTGTGATCGGTCTTCGTGCCAACCCGATCGCGTGGCAAACCCGTGAGCTTATCGAAATTCTGGCCGCTGTCGGGCTGCTCCTTGGCCTTGGGCTGGGGGGGATTGCGCTTCATCGTTCATTGCGTCACCGGCAAAGAGCCGAGGATAAATTGCGCCGGGCCTCGTCGGCTTTTGTCGATGTGTTGGAGGAACGATTTGCGACCTGGTCGCTGACACCCGCCGAACGCGATGTGGCGTTGTTTTTGATCAAGGGCCTGTCCATTTCCGATATTGCGTCGGTGCGCGCCACATCGGAAGGCACGGTCAAGGCACAGATGGGCGCGGTCTACCGCAAAGCGGGCGTGAGTGGCGCGGCCCAGCTGTTGAGTCTGTTCATTGATGATTTGATGGATGGTGTCACGGTTGAGACATTACGCGACGATGAAGCCGCCTAAAGTGCCTCAATGGCATGGGCTTTGAGCACCTCAAGAGGCACAATCTCAAGGGCGCGGTTATGGGTCGCACGCAGGGACACTTTGGGCGCACAGCCCTCATCATGAGCCTGAAAAAACCGTGCCGCACAAAGGCACCACGCATCCCCCGTCTTGAGCCCGGCAAAGCCAAACTCTGGCCGCGGCGTCGACAGATCATTTCCGACATATTTGGAATAGGCGAGAAATTCGTCGGTCATCACCGCGCAGACGGTGTGCGAGCCGGCATCTTCAGCGCAAGTGTTGCACGACCCATCGCGAAAAAAGCCCGTCATCGGATCGGTTGAGCAGGGCGCCAAAGCGCCGCCCAGAACATTGATCGACGGGGAAGGGGTGACCATCGCGCATCTCCTTTCGGATCAAGGTAGAGGGTGTGGCTCCGTGGTCAAGGGGACGGCCTAACGGAATTTGTCGCGCAACGTGTCGAAAGGCGATTTTGGTGCCTCAGGCTTGTCTGACGTCGAAGCCGGGGGAATGGGTTTTGGATCGCCCGCTTTGGCTCCGGTCGAGGGCCGGGGCGGGTTGGTGCGCAAGGCGACGGCATTGGAAAATTTCGCAGCCTCGCCCGCGGCCAGAGACGCCGCACCATCGGAACAGCCCCGGATCACATCATCAAGCCAGTTCTGATCCGCTTTGGCAAAATCTGACAGAACATAGGGCGCGACACGGTCCTTATGCCCCGGATGGCCAATGCCCAAACGCACCCGGTCATAGTCCGCTCCGATATGTTGATGAATGGAACGCAACCCGTTGTGCCCGGCATGCCCGCCGCCGGTTTTGACCCGCACCTTGCCGGGCGCGAGGTCCAACTCGTCGTGAAACACCACCACATCGGCCGAGGTGAGTTTGTAAAACCGCATCGCTTCGCCCACCGATTGGCCGGAAAGGTTCATAAAGGTTTCAGGTTTGATCAAGATCACCTTTTCGGAGCCCAGTTTGCCCTCAGACACCTGTCCCTGAAATTTGGACCGCCACGGTGCAAATCCGTGATCCTCTGCGATCCGGTCCACAACCATAAATCCGATATTGTGGCGGTTTCCCGCATATTTCGTGCCCGGATTTCCGAGGCCGACAAACAAACGCATGGCAGTCTCCTTTGGCGAAGACCTAGCGTGTCATGGCGCTTTTGGCGAGTCCTGAGCGGTGCGAAAAGCATGAAAGTCAGAGACGTGATCGGTGTTGAGGCACCCGACGCCCCAATCCCGAATTTGGGCAAAAAGCGCGGGTGAGACTGTGTCGGAATAGACCTGGGTGGCCAATCCTGCCGCTTGCGCCGCCCTGACGTTTTCAAGGGTGAAATCATTCTCGGCGTCATCGGAGGCATAGAATTCGACGATGGTGGCGTCAAATTTTTCGGTCAACACCTCAGGTGGGCCGCGTCGCCAATGCACCATTTGGGCCACATCGGGGGCTGCGCGCAACATGCCGAGGTGCATCTCTTCCGAAAAGGAACAGGTATAACATTGCGCGCCGATGTCGAGGCGATGGATGATTTGGGCGATGGCGTCGCAATCGGCCCATTTGACTTCGATGTAGAAGGCGGCGCGGGATTTGAAGGCGTCCAAAAACGCATCGAGACGCGGCACGGGCGTTGCCGCAAAACGCGTATCAAACCATGCGCCTGCGTCCAAAGCATCGACCTCTTTCGATGTCATCTCGGCGATCGGACCGGTGCCATTTGTGGTCCGGTCCACGGTCTCGTCATGCATCACATAAAGTACGCCATCGCGGGTTTGGCGCACGTCGAATTCAAGCACATCCCCACCCTGTGCCAAAGCAGCCTCGAAGGCGGGACATGTGTTCTCAGGTGCGCATAAGCGTGCGCCGCGGTGGCAGGCAATCTGTGTCATCATGTGCCCGTGCTAAAGGGGCGAGATCACAGGGGCATGACGATTGGACCGGGAATTGGGGGGATGAAACGAAAAACGCGAGCCCCGAAGGACCCGCGTTTCCATGCCAGAACAGGGCGGCGGAGGATTATTCCTCTGCGACTGCCTCTTCGGTTTCTTCTTCGTCATCGGAGCTGCCAAGGCCGGCCGGTGCAGTGATGTTGGCGATCACGAAATCGCGGTCGATCACGGCTTTGGTGCCTTTAGGAAGCTCGATGTCGGAAATGTGGTACACATCGCCGATGGAGCCTTTCGAGATGTCGAGAGTGATGTGATCGGGGATATCCGCCGCAGTCACGATCAGCTCAACTTCGGTGCGCACATGAGTGACAACACCACCTTTTTTGATGCCCGGGGACACGTCTTCGCCGACGATTTCAACCGGAATGAACAGGTTGATGCGGGAGTTGCGGTGCAGACGCATGAAATCGACGTGAGTCGGAAGGTCTTTCACCACGTCGCGCTGAACGCCACGGCAAATCACGCGCACGTCGTCCTGGCCTTCAACCTTGAGGTTGAACAGTGTGGACAAGAAACGGCCTGCTTTCAGGCGTTTCAACAGCACGTTGAACGGAAGGTTGATCGGCATCGGCTCTTTGTCATCGCCGTAAACGATACCCGGCACAAACCCGTCACGACGAGCTTGGCGAGCGGCGCCCTTGCCTGTCCCCGCGCGTACCGTGGCAATAAGATCAGGAATCTCACCAGCCATTTTAAGTCTCCAAATGTTAGGGCAGGACTCCTCCAAGGCTGTAGTCCCGCATGAAGTCGCGCGTATAGGCGAGATTCTTCCGAATTGGAAGCCCCATCTTACCCACATCTGTGCGACTTGGCGTAAATGCGACTTGTGGCGGAGGCAGGGGGCGAGCTATCTATGTCAAAGCGCTTTGAGTTATGCGCCTTTGACCCGTTTCAACACTGCTTTGGAGCCTGACATGGCAAAAACCTTTTTGCGTGCGCTGACACTTTCGCGTGGACCCATGTTGGCCTTGGGCGCGGTTGGCGTCATCTGGGGGACCTTCGCCGCGATGGTTCCCGTCATTAAAGCTCAGGCACAGGCCAGTGATGCCGCATTCGGCACTGCGCTATTGGGCTCCGCTGCGGGGGGAATGGTGGCGATGTATATCGCGCCGAAACTCTCTGAGGCGCTCGGGCGTTTCGTCCTGCTTTTTCTCGCCGTGCTGTCGGTTCTGGTGCTACAATTGCCCGTCTTCGTGACATCCACAGGCCGGTTGTTGCCCGTGATGGCCGTAATGGGGATCGCTGTTGCCAGCCTCGATATCAATGCCAATCTGCGGGTGTCACAACTCGAGGACCGTCATGGCCTGCACCTTATGAACCTCAATCATGCAATGTTTTCCCTGTGTTTTGGAGCGGCAGCCGTGTTGGTGGCGGCGCTGCGTCATTCTGGGTGGAGCATTGCACAGATTTTGCCGCTCATGGGCGGGGGCGTCTTGGTGTTGGGGGCCTTGTCCTTTGAGGGGCGCGACCCGGTGGTCCCGGACACGGATGAAGAGGCCACGCCTGCGATGCTGGGTTTGCCGTGGCATCCGATCCTGTTGGTGGCGGTGATGTTGTTTGTGTCCTTCATGGGGGAAAACGCCATCGAATCCTGGTCGGCGCTGTTTCTTGAGCGTGAACTCGGCGGCGAGGCGGGGCAGGGCGGGTTTGGCCCCTCCATGCTTGGGTTTACCATGGCTGGGTTTCGCCTTTTGGGACATCTTGGCACACAGCGTCTCGGAGAGGCGCGCGTGGTGTTTTGGTCTGGCGTCCTTGGGGTGGTTGGCGCGTTGGTCTTGTCTCAGGCCCAAACCCAACCGATTGCCCTCTTTGGGATTGCTGTCACTGCGATTGGCATGGCGGTAATCGTGCCAACCGCGACGTCCTTGTTGGGCAAACGTGTGTCGCGCCGACACCGCAATGTCGCCATTTCGCGTGCCTGGATGTTGGGTTTTGTCGGTTTTTTTGTCGGGCCTTCAACCATCGGCTTCGTGTCCGACCATTTCGGCCTGCGCGTGGCGTTTTTATGTGTCGCAGGGATGCTCGCTTTGATCATCCCTGCGGTTCTTGCATTGACCCGTGTGCGGAACTGACGGGGGTTACGCCCAGCGACCGGCGAAATCTTCGGGCACCAAGACCATATCCCGGTCGACCTGATCCACGGTTTTGCGGCCACAGAGGGCCATCGTGGTGTCCATTTCCTTTTGGATCACCTCAAGCGCCTTGGTCACGCCAGCTTCGCCCATGGCACCAAGCCCATGGACAAACGCGCGACCAATATAGGTGCCTTTTGCCCCCAGAGCCATGGCTTTGAGCACGTCTTGACCTGAGCGGATGCCACTGTCGAGATGCACCTCAATCTTGTCGCCGACCGCGTCCATGATTTCGGGCAGCATCCGAATGGAAGACAGCGCGCCATCAAGTTGGCGTCCGCCGTGGTTGGAGACCACAATGGCGTCCGCGCCGATATTGGCCGCCTGTTTGGCGTCTTCTGCGTCCAAAATGCCTTTGAGGATGACGGGGCCATCCCACATCCGGCGCAGCTCTGCGATCCGATTCCAGTCGAGTGACTGATCAAAGGCTTCCGCAGTCCATGCGCTCAGGGAGGATGGGTTGGTGACGCCCTTGGCGTGGCCGACGATATTGCCGAAAAAGCGCCGTTTGGTGCCGAGCATCTCAAGGCCCCACTGCGCCTTGGTCATCATATTGGCGATGGATTTTGGTGTGAGCTTGGGCGGAGCGGAGAGGCCGTTTTTCAGATCTTTGTGGCGCTGGCCCATGATTTGCAAATCAACGGTGATCACCAGAGCCGAACATTTGGCGTCCGTGGCGCGGGCGATCAAACGGCGCATGAAATCATCGTCTTTGAGGGTGTAAACCTGAAACCAAAAGGGTTTTCCGGTATGTTCGGCGACGTCTTCGATGGAACAGATCGACATGGTTGACAGGGTGAAGGGGACGCCAAATTTCGCCGCGGCTTTCGCCGCTTTGATTTCGCCATCGGCCCGTTGCATCCCGGTCAGCCCGACAGGGGCGAGGGCCACAGGCATGGCCACATCCTGTCCAATCATTTTAGAGGCGGTGGAGCGGCCCGTCATGTCCACGGCGATGCGTTGGCGCAGACGGATTTTGTCAAAATCGGTAACGTTTTCGCGAAAGGTCTGCTCGGTCCAGGACCCGCTTTCGCAATAGTCATAGAACATCTTTGGCGTGCGCATTTTGTGCAGCCGTTTGAGATCATAAATATTGGTTATGACGGGCATCTCTGATCCTAACTGGTCAAATTGGTTTTCTTAATTAACCAATTTGCACATATTGAGGCCGGAGCCAAGACCAATTGCTGCGACGTTTTGCACGGGCATAGTCGCACATCGGGTCCGCCACGTTTCGAGAGGGGTGCGTTGCCCAAAGCCCGAGACTGATGAGGGGGGCGGCAGATTAGAGGCTCATGAAAATAGCAATGTTCTCGTGGAGTTTCATGTTTAGAAATTCAATGCCATAGGACATGTCTGGCAATAGGTTGATCATATCTTGGCCATTCGGGTCTTCGATGACCCCTTCAAACAGCGTTTCGAGCCCGACCCAGTCTTGCCACGTGTTGAACGCCGCCTGTTCAAGCACATCTGACTGTGGGGCGGGGGCGCTTGCCGGGCGCACGAAGGTCAGCTCAAAGATATTCTGATCGAAAGTGGCAAGGATGTCTTTGAGCGTCTCCACCTGTGCTGCACTCACTTGCGACTTGTGCGCGAGATGAATGAGACAGGCCTCTTTGCCTGCTTCTTGCAACAGTCGGCTTTGATTTGTAGCGGTGGTGATGATCCTGGTTCGGACCAATTTTTCTGGCGCTTGGTTCACAGAGGTCTGAAGCTCCAGAGATTGTGCAACATTGCGCCAGAGTTTTTCCAGAGATTGCGATTTAAACGTGAGTTTAAGCACCTCTTCATCTGTCAGACCTGTCTCCGAGAGAAAGGTCGCCGCTTTTTTGTCGAGCCCTTTCCAAACCATTTCGACAGAGCCAATTTGGGTGCGGATATTGCCATTGGTGATCGGGGGGATGGCGTCATTGCCCTCAGCAAGGGCCACAAGCGCCGTAGAAATCTCCATGCGGGTTTGTTCGATCACCCGACGATTTCGAGCGACGTCGATCCCGGCCTGGGCAAAACAGATGCTGCTGACAAGGCGATGACCAAGGGCACCCTGTTCCCCGACCAAAAGCACATGTTGGTCGTATGAGGCCTCGCCGTCCGAGGCGTGCAGGGCACCGACATTGGAGGCTACAGTTAAGAAAATCACAAAGAGGAGGCGAATGAAGGGCATGGACGTCTCGCTGGTTTCAATATCTTGACCTTGCGCGATTCGCCTTTCTACACTCTTAAATTACGTCCAGAGAACATAAAAAAGCCCGCCATACAGCGGGCTTTTTGAGTGCGGTGAGTAGCGGGTTTATGCGTCCCAGGCTTTGTCTTCGCCGCCGAGGCCGCCGATCTGGACGCGGGTCGGCAGACCCATTTTGTCCAGCAGCGTAAAGAACGGCTTTGGGTCCATTTCTTCAACGTTTTTCATGGTTTTTGCGTCCCATGCGCCAGAGGCCACCAACATGGCAGCGGCCACGGGCGGCACGCCTGCGGTGTAGGAAATGCCTTGCGATCCGACCTCTTCATAGGCCTCTTTGTGATCGGCAACGTTGTAGACAAACATCTCGACCTCTTTGCCGTCTTTCACGCCCTTTACCAAATCCCCGATACAGGTTTTTCCGGTGTAATCGGGAGCCAAAGACGACGGATCAGGCAGCACGGATTTGACGACTTTGAGCGGCACGACCTCTTGGCCCTCGGCGGTCTTTACCGGATGTTCAGACAAAAGACCTAGGTTTTTCAAAACGGTAAAGACGTTGATATAATGGTCGCCAAACCCCATCCAGAACCGCACATCGGCTTTGGGGTAGTTTGCGGCGAGGCTGTGAACCTCGTCATGGCCGGATTGATAGGCCTTTTGTACGCCGACAACGGGCAAGTCCCACTCGCGGCCAGAGGCGAACATTGATGTCTCTTTCCATTGCTGGTCTTCCCAATAGTAGACCGTGCCGGTGAATTCGCGAAAGTTGATTTCTGGATCGAAATTGGTGGCAAAATATTTACCATGCGATCCAGCGTTGATGTCGACGATGTCGATGGATTTGACCTCGTCCATTTGATCGGCGGCAAAGCGGGCAAAGGCATTGACCACACCCGGATCGAACCCTGCGCCCAAGATCGCGGTCACGCCTTTCTCGGCGCAGAGATCGCGTTTTTTCCACTCGTAATTGCCATACCAAGGCGGGATTTCACAAATTTTCGCCGGGTCTTCGTGGATGGCAGTGTCGATATAGGCCGCACCCGTTTCGATACAGGCATCCATCACCGTCATGTTCACAAACGCGGAGCCGACGTTGATCACGATCTGGGCGCCGATGTCACGGATCAGGGCGGCAACGGCCGCACTATCCATCGCATCGACCTGGTGGGCCGCAAGAACGCCCTCTTGTTTCATCGCGCCTTTGGCATGCACGGTCTCAAGGATGGAGTCGCATTTCGAAAGCGTCCGGCTGGCGATATGAATATCTCCCAGCACATCGTTGTTTTGAGCGCATTTATGCGCCACGACCTGAGCGACGCCGCCAGCGCCAATGATGAGTACGTTCCGTTTCAACGGTCGAGACCCCCTATCGTTTGGGTGGTGAATGAAAGCAGGCTCAGCCGAGCGCCGCGACGAAATCCTGATACCCGAAAGAGCGGGCCAGAGTGATGGAGCCATCCAATTCGCGCAGGGCGATGGAGGGCATTTGCACACCGTTAAACCAGTTCTTTTTAACCATTGTGTAACCGGCTGCGTCTTGAATCGAAATTTTATCGCCAATTTCAAGCGGTTTGTCGAACAAGGCATCGCCAAAGATGTCCCCGGCCAAACAGGTTTTTCCCGCGATTTGATAGGCATGGTGGCCATTTTGCGGCAATTTTGCCGTCTCGCGGTAGATCAACAGATCAAGCATATGCGCCTCAATCGAACTGTCGACGATGGCAACTTTTTTACCGTTATCAATGATATCCAAAACAGAGACTTCCAACGTGGTTGAGCCGGTGATCGAGGCCTCGCCGGGCTCAAGATAGACCTGAACGCCCATGGCATCAGAGAAGGCTTTGAGCCGATCCGCGAGCTTGTCCAATGGATAGTCATCGCCGGTAAAATGAATGCCGCCACCCAAAGAGACCCAGTCCAAACGTTTCAAAAACGTGCCAAACTCGGCCTCAATCCGGGTCAATTGTGCCGAAAACAGATCAAAATCGCGGTTTTCACAATTATAGTGGATCATCACGCCGTTGATCCGATCCAGCGCGCCCTCCAGCCGGTCCATGTCCCATTCACCTAGGCGCGAAAACGGCCGGGCCGGATCCGCGAGATCAAAACCCGAGGTCGAAAATCGTGGATTGAGACGCAGGCCTGTGGCAATGCCCGATGCTTTGTCGCCAAAGCGGTCCAGCTGCCCGAGAGAGTTGAAAATCAGCTTATCGGCATGGCTGACAGCCTCGTCAATCTCGTGATCGGCCCAACCAACGGAATAGCCGTGGGTCTCTTTGCCGAATTTTTCCGCCCCAAGTTTCAGCTCATAGAGCGACGACGAGGTCGTTCCGTCCATATAGTCGCGCATAAAATCGAACGCCGGCCATGTGGAAAAACATTTGAGCGCCAAAAGCGCTTTTGCCCCAGAGCGCTCGCGCAGCCGGGCAATTTTTTCCATGTTGGGCAACAAGCGCGCCTTGTCGATGAGGTAGTAAGGCGTCTGGATCATCGTGGGTCCCCTCACGGTTTCAAAAGGGATGAACGGTGTGAGGGGCACTTAGGGCGATTCACCCTCTAGGGCAAGAAAAATACGGATGTGCCGCCTCTGCCCTCATGTCCGTATTTGGAGGTGGACCGGGTAAAGCATTGCGCTCCCCCGGCAAGAAATGCGCTATGTTTTTGGCGTATAAAGAACGGGTTAGGCGCGATGTGTGCCCTCGGCCAAGGCGGCAACATAGGCGATGATCTCATTCACCGACTTGCCTTGTGCGATCTCGTTCACAATCGCCGACCCGACCACGGTGCCATCCGCAACGGCGGCGATTTCTTGCGCCTTCTCCGGCGTACGCACGCCAAAGCCCACGATCACAGGCAGATCGGTCTTGGCCTTGATCCGGGCCACTTCGGGGGCGACATCGGCGCCAGAGGCCGCCGCGGCCCCCGTGATCCCAGTGATCGAAACGTAATACACAAAGCCCGAGGTGTTGGTCAGCACTTTTGGCAGACGTTTGTCATCGGTCGTTGGCGTGGCCAAGCGGATGAAATTCATCCCGGCCTTTTGCGCCGGAAGACACAGTTCGTCATCTTCTTCGGGCGGCAGATCAACGATGATCAACCCATCAATCCCGGCCTCAACCGCATCGACTAAAAATGTGTCGACACCGCGCGAATAGATCGGGTTGTAATAGCCCATCAAAACGATCGGGGTGGTGGTATCGCCTTTGCGAAATTCTGCTGCCATATCAAGGGTCTTTTGCAAGGTCATCCCGTGATCCAGTGCGCGCTGACCGGCCAGTTGAATGGTCGGGCCATCGGCCATCGGATCGGTAAAGGGCAGCCCCAGTTCGATGATGTCCACACCTGCGCCGGGCAGGGCTTTGACAATCTCAAGCGACTTTTCAACATCGGGATCACCGGCCATCACATAGGCGACAAAGGCTTTTTTGCCCTGAGCTTTGAGCTCGGCGAATTTGGCGTCGATGCGGGTCATAGGGGCCTCCGGCTTGCAAGTCTTCACCGGGTTTGGCCGATCTTTGCGCTAAGTGCAATGGGGAAGGCTTGCGCGAGGCCTCTTTGCGCCTTAGACACGCGTGGAATCTGCACAAAGGGACGCGATATGGGCTTTAAAATGGGAATTGTCGGGCTGCCGAACGTGGGCAAATCGACGCTGTTTAATGCTCTGACCAAAACGGCAGCGGCGCAGGCGGCGAATTTTCCGTTCTGTACGATTGAGCCCAACGTGGGCGAGGTTGCCGTGCCGGATGCGCGCCTGGACACTCTGGCCGAGGTTGCCGGGTCGAAACAGATCATTCCAACGCGGATGACTTTTGTCGACATCGCGGGTCTGGTCAAAGGCGCCTCAAAGGGCGAGGGCCTTGGCAACCAATTCCTGGCCAACATCCGCGAATGTGATGCCATCGCCCATGTGGTCCGCTGTTTTGAAGACGGCGATGTGACCCATGTCGAAGGCCGTGTGGACCCGGTTGATGATGCGCAAGTGATCGAGATGGAATTGATGCTGGCCGATCTGGAAAGCATTGAGAAACGCCGGGCCAATCTGGCGCGCAAACTTAAAGGCAATGACAAAGAAGCGGCACAACAGGATCGCCTTTTGGCCGCCGCCCAAGCCGCCCTTGAGGCCGACAAACCAGCTCGTTCGGTCGAGATCGACCCGGATGACATGAAGCAATGGCGGATGCTGCAACTTTTGACACAAAAGCCGATCCTCTATGTCTGTAACGTCGAGGAAGAAAATGCCGCCAACGGCAATGCTCATTCCGAAGCGGTTGCCAAAATGGCCGCTGAGCAAGGCGCGGGCGCTGTGGTGATTTCTGCCAAGATCGAGGAAGAGATTTCCCAACTCGAAGCGGAAGAAGCGGAGATGTTTTTGGGCGAAATGGGGCTGGAAGAAGCTGGTCTCGACCGTCTGATCCGCGCTGGCTACGAATTGCTGCATTTGGAAACCTATTTCACCGTCGGCCCGAAAGAGGCCCGCGCTTGGACCATCCAAAAAGGCACCGCCGCGCCGCAAGCGGCAGGCGTCATCCACGGCGATTTTGAAAAGGGTTTCATCCGCGCCGAAACCATCGCGTTTGCAGACTTTGTGCAATTTAAGGGCGAATCTGGCGCGAAAGAAGCCGGTAAAATGCGCGCTGAGGGCAAGAGCTACATCGTTCAAGATGGCGATGTGATGCATTTCCTCTTTAGCAGATAACCGTATTTATACGTTTGATTTTACAAAACTGACTTTATGGAGATCGACGATGGCCCGCCCACGTCCATTGAAAGCGTTTAAGGTCCGGCGGAAGGTAAGAAAGAGTTTGCAGACCTCTTTCAACCGTGCGGGGGTTGCGCCTGTGGCCTTTGATTTCGCGGCATCGGACGAGGTCAAATCGGAGTATGAATTTCACTTGGTCAGAGACCGAGGCCGAAATGTTTACCTCTATAATCAAGAGTATCTCATGCGCCACGCGGGGCTGCATCGGAATATTTCGCCAGCTTATCTTTATTGGTTCAGTCAAACCGATCCCGCCGTTGAGAGGATCTCGTGCGATCTCTCAGACGGCGAATGGCCGGGCTTTGCGCGTTTTACTTATTCAACCTGCTTTTCGGGTAAGGTTTTGGTCCCGGATCAACATTTTTTCCGCGATCACGGGTATATTGAAACCGACCGTTTGGCGCGTGAGGCCCCCGCGTGGTCGGAGCGCAAAGATACAATTTATTGGCGCGGACAGAACAACAGTCACGGGCTTTTTTCTCTTGAGCCCGAACATCTGGACAAGCCGTGGGTGATGCAGCGTTTGCGCTTTGCCATGGCCGCCCGCGATATTCAGGGGGTTGATGCCCGTTTTGTGGCTGGGACGACCCATCTCCAAGAAGCGCAATGTGCGCAAGCGGGCTTGATGGCGGAGAAACGCCCTTGGCAGGCCTGGGCCGGTGACAAATATGCACTGGATATTGATGGGTTTTCAAATGCTTGGTGCAACTTTATGCAACGGCTGAAACTTGGCTGTTGCGTGCTTAAAGTGGACAGTCAGTTTGGCTTTCGGCAATGGTATTACGACACGTTGGTGCCATTTGAACACTACGTTCCGGTCAAGGCAGACATGTCTGATTTGGCCGAAAAAGTGGACTGGGTTCGGACCCATGATACGGAGGCGCAAAAAATCGCCGCCGCAGGGCAGGCCTTTGCTCGCGCCATGACATTTGAGAGCGAAACGGCACGCGCCGCGCATATTATCGAAGAGCATTGGGCATAAGCCCCTGTGCCAATCCGGCCCGCATGGGCTAACCCTATATTGGAGAGCCCTATGGCGCGACTTTATGACAGCCGTAAACGTATTCTTGTCACCGGAGGTGCGGGGTTCATTGGGTCGCATTTGATGGATCGTTTGTTGGATCAAGGTCATGACGTGATCTGTGTCGACAACCTCTTCACCGGCACCAAACGCAACATCGACCATTTCCACACGCATCCGCGCTTTGAGTTCCTGCGCCATGATGTGACCTTTCCGCTCTATCTTGAGGTGGATGAAATTTACAACCTCGCCTGTCCGGCCTCGCCGGTGCATTACCAACACGATCCCGTGCAAACGACGAAAACCTCGGTGCATGGTGCGATCAATATGTTGGGACTGGCCAAGCGTTTGAAATGTAAAATCTTTCAGGCTTCCACCAGCGAAGTTTACGGCGATCCCGTGGTGCATCCGCAGACCGAAGACTATTGGGGCAACGTCAATCCCATCGGCCCGCGGTCTTGCTACGATGAGGGCAAACGTTGTGCCGAAACCTTGTTCTTTGACTATCACCGCCAGCACGGACTTGAGATCAAAGTGGCGCGAATTTTCAACACCTATGGCCCGCGCATGCATCACGCCGATGGGCGCGTTGTGTCGAATTTCATCGTGCAGGCCTTGTTGGGCGATCCGATCACCATTTATGGCGATGGCTCGCAAACCCGGTCCTTTTGCTATGTGGATGATCTGGTCGAAGGCTTTTTGCGGTTGATGGAGACCGGGCGCGAAGAAACGGGTCCGATCAACCTTGGCAATCCGGGTGAATTTACCATCCGCGCATTGGCGGAAAAGGTCATCGAGATGACCGGTTCGCGCTCGACGCTTGTGTTTCACAATTTGCCGCAAGATGATCCGAAACAGCGCAAACCGGATATTTCCCGCGCCAAAGCGGCGCTTGATTGGGAGCCAACCGTGGCATTGGAAGAGGGCCTGTCGCGCACCATTGCCTATTTCAACGCACTTCTCCCCACTCTCAAGGTGGCGTGAGCCGTTACATAAAGCGGCGTAAGCGTTTGAGAAGGCGGGCTTTGAGGCCTTTGAATGGGGGGTCAATCAGAGCCATCCCGTTCCATTTCACTTGCCGCACCACGGGTTTGAGATGGGAAAACGTCTCGAACCCGGCGCGGCCATGATAGGCCCCCATGCCAGAGGCACCGACACCGCCAAAGGGCAGCGTGTCAAACCCCACATGGATCACCGTGTCATTGACCGTCACGCCACCTGAAATGGAGTGATCAAGCCACAGATCTTGCTCGGCGCGATCTTCGGCAAAAACGTATAGCGCCAGCGGATGATCGCGCGCGGCGACGAATTCAAGCGCCTGTTGCGGCGTGTCATAGGGCACGATCGGTAGGATCGGACCAAAGATTTCCTCCTGCATCAAGGCGATGTCCAAAGGCGGGTCGAGCACAAGGGCAGGGGCGAATTTGCGGGTATTTCCTGTGCCGCCTTCAAGCCGGATCACCTCGGCCCCACGCGTTTTCGCCTCAGAGAGCAGTGTCTCAAGCCGGGTCAGGTGACGTTCCGTGATGATCCCGGCAAAATCCGGGCTTTGCGCACCTTGCGGATAAAACCGCATCATCGCGCCCATCACCGCATCCGCCATCGGACCAATTTTATGACGCGGCACCAAGACATAATCGGGCGCAACACAGACCTGCCCCGCATTTGCGGTCTTACCCCAAGCAATACGCCGGGCGGCACGGTTGAGATCCGCAGAAGGCATCAAAATGGCGGGGGATTTTCCGCCCAGCTCCAAGGTCACGGGTGTTAAATTCCGCGCCGCTGCCTCGGCCACCTTACGCCCCACCCCGGTGGAGCCGGTGAAGAACAGGTGATCAAAGGGCAGGGCGGAAAACGCCGCCGACACATCGGGGCCACCGATGATCGCTATGATTTCGTCAGGGGCGAAGGCCTCGGCAATCATATCGCGTAAGACGGCGGAGGTGCGCGGCGCCAATTCGGAGGGTTTCAACATCACCCGATTGCCCGCAGCCAAGGCGGCGGCAATGGGGGCAAGCGACAACATCACCGGAAAATTCCACGGCGCAATGACGCCGACCACGCCCAATGGCTGGGGGCGAATTTCAGCGCGGGCGGGTTTGTAAATCAACGGCGTGCGGATACGACGGATTTTCATCCAGGCTTTGAGATGGCGCTTGGCGGTGCGAATCTCGCCAAAACTTACGTCGATGTCAAACGTCCGACTTTCCTGCGCACTGCGATGGGAAAAATCGTCGGACATGGCGGTGAGCAGGGCAGGCTCGGCCTTGGTCAGGGCTTCTTCCAACCGCGTCAGGCGATCCAAACGCAGATCATAGGACACCACCGGCTCCGCCCGATGCGCGTGGCGCATGGTTTCAAACATGCGGGATAGGTCTGTCGATGTGTCTTGGCTCATCTGTCACCTCCTGTGCCTGTTTGGTATTGAGCCAGAAAACAAGCGTAAGAGAAAGGCGTCAGATGCGCTTTGCCGTGACGTTTAACGCCAGATAAGGCGGCGCACTGTCGCGCGAATGCCGTTTTGCGACGGTTCCAACAGGCATCCCAATACGAATGCAAAAGGTCTGATCTCGGTCATGTCGCAGGTCCCCACGCCTGATTTTCGTCTCTCCCACCCTTGATATGTTCAAATTATCTCGATTGCGTGACAGATAGCGCGGTGATGTCGTTTAAAGGCCACCAGATTCAACATTTCATTAGGGGCTTTGTGGTTTGGTTTAGGCATGAACTGGAGGGGTCCAGTGTTGCGCTTTCGGGTGCAGCTCAGTCACGTGGGGTGAATGCGATGTCCAACACTGCAATGTCCAACAGAGACAAGAGAGATGCGGTTTCGACCGCCACACCTAGGGCGATGCCACTTGGGGGGATCAGATTGAGTGTTTTGATCCTTTTGACGGGCTTGGCTTTGGTTGAGGCGCAACCGGCGAAGGCTGCGTTCCCAAATTTGAAAAAGCATGTCGTTTTGCCGGAGATCAGCACCCCAATTGCGCCGCCTTTGACCGTGGGCGGCGGAACTGAGGACGCTGCCCCTTTGTCCGAATGAAATGATATGGAGTGTGGCTCACATCACTCGGGGCGGCCTTGTCATGGGACGATACTTGATTGCCGTTCGTGGACTGAAAAACATGCACCCAGAGGATGCTATTTTATCTTGTGTCTCTGAAACGCCTCCATTACACGGGTCGGCGGAGACGTGGCCGAGTGGTCGAAGGCGCTCCCCTGCTAAGGGAGTAGGCCCGGAAGGGTCTCGAGGGTTCGAATCCCTTCGTCTCCGCCATTTTGCATGGCAACGCTTTGGTTTTTAAGAGAGTTTTGCTCTTAAATCCAAGTCGGCCCTTTCAATGATTTTAAGTCGTTAACCTCCAGCCCTTGTTTCGCAAGTTTTCAGGTCAGGAAAAATTGCGAGAACATCGGTTCTGCGGCGGCCCCGATTACGCGGGCATTGCCGCCGATTTGGGCGGGTTCGATCCGGGGCGCGATCAGCCCACGCAGGTCCAGAGCCTGAAGTTCGGCTCGGGTTTCGGCCACAAGCCGCTCGCGCACATCTGCGGGAAAGGCCCCGTCGATCAGCACCGCTTCGAAATCAATCACGCTACAGACCGTGCGGCTGGCGGAGGCGAGGGCCTTGGCGGACTGGGTGATCCAGTCATCCAAATGGGTGCCGAAACCGGACCAATCTTGCGGCATACGCCACAGCGCTGTGGTGTCGCCTCCGGCTTTAAGGACTGCGGCCTCCAGCAGATAAAGCGAGGCGGCGTCAATCAGTTGCACCTCTTTGCCCTCGGTGGTGATGTGGGGCAGGGAGCCAAAGGCCCCGGCATTGTGTTGCCGTCCTTCGACAACCGAAGAGGCCATGACAATGCCGCCACCGATGAAGGAGCCAATGAAGAAATAGGCGTAGTCAGTAAAGGCGCGTCCGCGGCCAAAGAAATGTTCGGCGCGGCAGGCGGCGGTGGCGTCATTGTCGGTATATTGCGGCAGGTCGGAAAACGTCGCGATCTCGGTGGCAAAGTCGATCTCGCGCCAAATGTTGAAATCCTTTGGCGCGCCCAAAGCGTCGCTCCACCGCCAAATTTCCGACGGCGCGGCGACGCCAATGCCACACAGACGCTTACGTTGATAGGGGGTTAAGGCCGCGGCCAGCGTCTCCATTCCCTCACGCAAAAAGGTAAAGATTTGGTCCGGCATGGGATAACGGTAGGTAATCAGGCGTTGTTCCAAAACTCGACCGGACAGGTCCATCACCACCAAATCTGACGAGCGTCGCCCAATTTTGAGGCCAAACGACAGCGCCCCATCCGAGTCGATTTCCATCGGAATCGACGGCTTTCCAACCTTGCCGCGCTTTGGTGATCCGCGTTTGAGAAAGCCTTCGTTTTCAAGTTTTCTCAATATGTTAGAGACGGTTTGAGCCGACAGGTCGGTGCGCTTGGCAAGCTCGCTACCGGGCATGCCTCCATGACGTTGAATGAGCGATAGGATCAATCTTTCATTGATCTCACGCACGCCAATCTGATTGACGCCCGATCGAAGCTGGCGCACCTCAATATCATTCATCTGTCGTCCTCCCGTGGGTCATATTGTCGAACTCGCATTAATAAATCAAATGGATTTATTTATTGACGGGGCGCTAGGAATCATGTCTTTTCACCGTGAGCCGCTCGGAGGAAGTGGTGAGAGTGATGCGTGACCCTGAGACAGGGAGCGCGACGAATTTTGGGAGGACGACCATGAAAAAACTTCTGACTGGGAGCGCAATTGCGCTGGCTTTGACGGCATCCGGGGCTTTTGCTGAGGACATCAGCGCCTGCCTTGTGACCAAGACGGACACCAACCCTTTCTTTGTGAAAATGAAAGAGGGTGCAAGCGCACAAGCTGAGGCTTTGGGCATCAAACTCAACACCTACGCGGGCAAACTTGACGGCGATGTGGAAACTCAGATCGCAGCCGTTGAATCCTGCATCGCTGGGGGCGCAAAAGGCATCCTGATCACCCCGTCTGACAGCCGTGCTTTGGCGCCTGTCGTGACCCAAGCCCGCGAAGCCGGTCTTTTGGTCATCGCACTCGACACGCCGTTTGAGCCGATCGACACCGCAGACGCGACCTTTGCCACCGACAACTTCTTGGCTGGCGAATTGATCGGCCAATGGGCGGCGGCGAAAATGGGCGACACGTCTAAGGCGAAAATCGCACTGTTGGATCTCAACCCCTCTGAAGTGTCCGTCGATTACCTGCGTGACAACGGGTTCTTGCAGGGCTTTGGCGTCGATATCAAAGATCCGAAAGACATTGGTGACGAAGACGACGAGCGCATCGTTGGCAATGATGTGACCAACGGCAACGAAGAGGGCGGTCGCACCGCGATGGAAAACCTGCTGCAAAAAGACAGCGGCGTGAATGTGGTGTACACCATCAACGAACCGGCAGCAGCCGGGGCCTATGAAGCGCTCAAATCCATGGGTCTCGAATCTCAGGCCTTGATCGTCTCGGTCGATGGCGGTTGCCCCGGCGTGCAAAACGTCAAAGACGGCGTGATCGGTGCGACGTCCATGCAGTTCCCGCTGTTGATGGCCTCCAAAGGCATCGAAGCGATCAAAGCCTATGCGGACACGGGCGAAAAGCCGATGAATTCCGAAGGTCTCGATTTTTTCAACACAGGCGTTGAGCTTGTGACCGATCAACCGGTGGAGGGGATTCCGTCGATCACCTCCGAGGAAGCCCTCGGCAAGTGCTGGGGCTGATCTGATCCGCGTCGTTTCACCGGGAGAGGCAGCGTGCTGCCTCTCCCCCCTCTTTTCGCCCTCCGACATCGAAGGACAGGGAAATGAGTGACACCACCCCGGCCAAAAAAGGCCAAGATTTTGAACATGTTCTGGATCAAAGCGACCGTTCTGTCGCCTCGTTCGAGACGTCCCAGAGAAATATCATCGAACGACTTCAGTCGGCTTTGCATGGCAACCCGACACTGGTGCCGGTGATCGTTTTGGCCGCAGCCGTTGTTGTGTTCGGTCTGATCGCAGGCGGTAAATTTTTCTCTGCCTTCAACCTGACATTGATCATGCAGCAGGTGTCGATCATCGGCATTCTCGCCGCGGCGCAATCGCTGATCATCCTGACTGCGGGCATTGACCTTTCGGTGGCGGCGATCATGGTTTTGATGGCGGTGATCGCGGGCAATTTGGCGGTGTATAATGGCGTACCTGCGCCCATTGCACTGATTGTTGCCTTTGTTGGCGGGACAGTGGCGGGGCTGATCAACGGCTTCTTGGTCACCAAGATCAAACTGCCGCCTTTCATCTCTACCTTGGGCACGTGGTCGATCTTTTTCGCGCTCAACCTGTGGCTTTCAGGTGCGCAATCCATCCGCTCGCAAGACATCGACGCCAATGCGCCCTTGCTCAAATTCTTTGGCCATACCATTGAAATGGGCGGTGCGCGCATCACCTATGGCTCGATCCTGATGGTGCTGGTCTTTGCCGTGCTGTGGTACATGCTCAACAAGACCGCGTGGGGCCGTCATGTTTACGCGGTGGGCGACGACAAAGACGCGGCGGAATTGGCGGGCATTCGCACCGACCGCACGCTTTTGTCGGTCTATGCGCTCTCAGGTTTCATCTGTGCCGTCGCCGCTTGGGCCTCTATCGGTCGGGTTGGCTCGATCTCGCCGCAGGCCTTTTATGAGGGCAACCTGCAATCCATCACTGCCGTGGTGATCGGGGGCATCTCGCTCTTTGGCGGGCGTGGTTCGATCCTTGGCGCTCTGTTTGGCGCTCTGATCGTGGGGGTGTTCCAATCCGGGCTGCGTCTGGCCGGTGTGGATGTGCTCTGGCAGGTCTTTGCCATCGGTTGGCTCATCATCATCGCGGTCGCTATTGACCAATGGATTAGAAAGGCTTCGGCATGACACAGTCTCATATTCAGCCCATTCTCTCCGCCTCAGGCCTGACCAAACGCTATGGCCGTGTCACCGCCCTCGATACCTGTGATTTCGAACTCTATCCGGGCGAGATTTTGGCCGTGATCGGGGACAATGGTGCGGGCAAATCCTCCTTGATCAAAGCGCTGTCTGGTGCGGTCAAACCCGATGCGGGCACGATCAAATTGGATGGCCAAGAGATCCATTTCCGCTCGCCGCTTGAGGCCCAGGACGCAGGCATCGCCACCGTCTACCAAACCCTCGCGCTTTCGCCTGCGCTGTCCATTGTTGACAACATGTTCCTGGGTCGTGAAATCCGCAAGCCGGGGTTTGCGGGCAAGTTTCTGCGGGCTTTGGATCATGGGGCGATGCGCGATTTTGCTCGGGACAAACTGTCCGAGCTGGGTCTGATGACGATCCAAAACATCGACCAACAGGTGGAAACCCTGTCAGGAGGTCAACGGCAAGGCGTGGCCGTGGCCCGCGCCGCAGCCTTTGGCTCAAAGGTGATCATTTTGGACGAACCGACTGCGGCTCTTGGCGTCAAGGAAAGCCGCCGGGTGTTGGAGTTGATCCAAGATGTACGTTCGCGCGGCATTCCGATCATTTTGATCTCGCACAACATGCCGCATGTGTTCGAAGTGGCGGACCGGATACACATCCACCGCCTTGGTCGCAGGCTGTGCGTGATTGATCCGAAAGAATACACCATGTCGGATGCCGTGGCCTTTATGACCGGGGCAAAAGAACCACCAGCCGAGGCCGCAGCCGCCTGATGGAGAGCCGCCTGAACGCTTTGGTCGCCAAAATTCGCACCGCCGCGGAGGGGCAGGAACGGCTTTTGGTCGCCGTGGCTGGACCTCCCGGCGCGGGCAAGTCGACGCTGGCCAAGGCGCTGGCCGATCAGATCGGACCAGAGGCGCAGGTCATTCCGATGGACGGGTTTCATCGCGACAATGACTGGTTGATCCAACATGACCTTCTGGCGCGCAAAGGTGCGCCAGAAACTTTTGATGCGGCGGCTTTTTTGCACCTGATCAAACGGTTTTCAAAGGGCGAAAGCCCGCGCTTTCCGCTGTTTGACCGCGCCGGTGATTGCACCGTGCCAGAGGCGGGAGGCCTGTCTGAGGTCACGCGTATTCTGGTGATCGAAGGCAATTACCTCTTGCTCGACCGTCCAATTTGGCGCGATCTTGCGGCGTTTTGGGATATGACGGTCTTTATCGACGTACCAAAGCCGGAGCTTGAACGTCGCTTGATTGCGCGTTGGTTGGATCACGGGTTGGACCCGGATGCGGCGCGGGTGCGGGCGCAGAGCAATGATTTGATCAATGCCGACACGGTGATCGCACAGAGCACCACCGCCGATTGGACCATATCAAGCGATTTTTAACGGCGCTTAAAGCTGGCGTAGGTCCTTCGGCAGGTCCGTCCTGCGGCCGCCATTGTCCAAATCCAGTGCGCCAAACCAGACCTCGCGCGCCCGCATCATTGGCAGAGCGCGGACGGTTGTGGCCGCCCGGTCGGGCAGTGTCAGCGGCATGTCCCAATGCGCATCTGTGAGGTCGCGCCAACAGACGTTCAAATGCACCTCCGTGTGGTGAAACAAATGCCGCAAAGCACGCGCGGGCAGGGTCGCAGCCAGATCCAAAGCGGGCATTTGATGCTTTTCGTCATTCGGCGGGGTGTAGGCCATGCCTTTGGTCAGAGCCTCAAGAAGCATCGCTTGATGACGGGCATGATAACTGACATGGGCGATCACATGCCGCCGGGTCCAGCCGGGGCGCAATGCCGCCCCGTCCAGATCAACGTCCGACAACTCATTGAGTTTGCGCGCAAAATAGGCCGTCCCACGGCGCGCCATCAACAGGTCTTCGGCAGGGGCGAGGGCGGCGTCATAGCGCGCGCCCTTGCCTTGGCGGGCCTTGAGAGCCGCGCGGGCGGCCCTATCGGTCTCGCCAAGCGCCATCAGTTTTGCCCCTCGACCTTCGTACGCATAAACGAAAGCGCTTCCATGATCGGCGCGTCCGAGAACCGGAACAGGTCGAATTGGGTGTCCGCCTGCAACGACCATTTGACCCAGCTCGGCACGACGAACATATCGCCGGTTTCAAGCCGAGTGGTCACGCCGTTGAGCACCACAGAGCCGGTGCCTTCAAACACTTGGAAGACGCTCGATCCGACCTCTTGGCGTGGCGCGGTTTCAACGCCCGCCCGCAGACGGTGGAATTCACAGCGCATCGTTGGCATCACATCGCCGCCAGTGGTTGGATTGACGTAGCGGATTGCGGCGTGGCCTTGGGCGACGGTGGCGGGTTGGCCCTCGTCCTCCAGCAAAAGCTGTTCGGTCAACGCCCGGTCGGTGAACTCCCAGCGATAGGCCCCGATCGGCGAGGCCACGGTGTTTTGCAACTGTGACAGCGGTCGCACCCCCGGATGACACCAAAGCCGCTCGCCGCGCGAGAAATTCGGCGTGGCATAATCGGTCACCCGGTCGGAGCCGAATTCGAAAAAGCCGACGTCCATCTGTTGGCTGAACGGAATATCGAGCCCGTCGATCCAGGCCATCGGTTTGTCGGTGTCATTGTGATGGCCGTGGAAACACCAGCCCGGCGTCAGCAACAGATCGCCGCGCGACATGCGCACCGGATCGCCGTTGACCACGGTCCAAACCCCTTCGCCCTCAACCACAAAGCGGAACGCATTCTGAGAATGGCGATGCTCGGGCGCGGTCTCTTTTGGACCCAAATATTGGATCGCGGCCCACATGGTTGGCGTGACATAGGCATGCGGCGCAAGGCCCGGATTGGCCAGACCAAGCGCGCGGCGTTCGCCTCCGCGCCCCACAGGCACCAGTTCGCCGGATTTCTCCGCCAAAGGCAGCAGGTTCGACCATTTCCAAACATGCGGCACGGCTTTGGATTTTGGATGGATCGGCATCAGATCGCCAAGCTGGGTCCAAAGTGGGATCAGGCTTTCGTCCTCGAACCCTTTGTAAAGCGCGCGCAATTCCGGCGTATCTTCGGGCTGCATCGCGTGGTCTACGCTGTCGTGATCAAGCTGTTCATTCATGGGAACCTCCTTGCGGGATGGGGACGCTTAGGCTGCGTCCGGCTGTTGGGGCGGAGCCGCCTTGGCAAAGGCGGGGAGTTGGTCGAGCGCGGCATAAATGCGCGCAATCGTCGGCCAGGGATCAAGCGGGATGCCGAAGCGTTTGTTGTTCCAGACCTGCGCGTAAAGGCACACATCCGCCAGTGTTGGCGTGTCGCCGTGGCAATAGATGCCGGTGTCTGGGCTGTGCGTTAGCGCCGCTTCAAACGCGTCAAACGTGGTGCTGACCCAATGGGTGAACCACTCTTTTTGTGCCGCCTCATCCGCCCCGAATTGGTCGCGTAGGCGGAACAGCACCCGCAAATTGTTGAGCGGGTGGATTTCGCAGGCGATCATGTAAGACAGCGCCCGCACCCGCGCCCGTCCATCCGCATCTTTTGGCAAAAGCGCGGGTTCGGGATGGGTCTCCTCCAGCCATTCGATGATGGCCAGAGATTGGGTCATAAACGTGCCGTCCTCACGCTCCAAGGTTGGCACCAGCCCTTGCGGGTTCTTCGCCAAATACTCGGGCGTGCGGGTTTCCCCGTCGCGCAGCACATAGGGGATATAGTCAAAATCCAGCCCCTTGAGGTTCAACGCGGCACGCAGCCGCGTTGAGGTGGAGGAGCGAAAGAAGTTATGCAACTTCAACGTCATGGCATTCGGCCCCGCTCAATCTTCTTTGGGGCCAATGGGGGTCTCGATCGACCCTAGGCCCTCGATGGAGACGACACAGACATCACCAGAAACGAGCGGGCCGACGCCTGCGGGCGTGCCGGTCATGATCAAATCGCCCGGTGCAAGCGCAATGGAATGGGACAGGATCGAAATGATCTCTGGCACCGACCAAATCAGCTCATTGAGATCCGCATCCTGTTTCACATCGCCGTTGACGGTGAGTTTGATCGCGCCCTTATCCGGGTGACCGACTTTGGCGACCGGGAACACCGGGCCGATCACGGCGGAGCGGTCAAACGCCTTGCCCCAATCCCACGGACGGCCCTGTTCGCGGGCTTTGAGTTGCAGATCGCGTCGGGTCAGATCGTTGCCCACCGCATAGCCCCAGACATGGGACAGGCTGTCGGCCTCGGTAATGTTTTTGCCGCCGGTGCCGATTGCCACAACCAATTCGGCCTCGTAGTGAAAGTTCTCGGTCTCGGGCGGGTAGGCGACGGTTTCACCGCTTTCCACAACCGCATCCGCCGGTTTGGTAAAGAAAAACGGCGGATCACGATCCGGGTCTTTGCCCATCTCGCGGGCATGGGCGGCGTAGTTGCGGCCGACGCAGAAAATACGGCGCACGGGCAGGCGCTCGTCCGTGCCATCAACTGCAATCGTGGCCTGAGGCGCGGGGGGGAAGACATAGGTCATCGGATGGTCCTTTGCGTTTCTGAGGGGAGGTTATTCGGCGGCCAGCGCAGTTTCATCGAGGCCGGTGGAGCCATAAATCCAGCTCAATTGGTCGTACCATTGTGCGGGGGACATGCCCTTCATCACATGGTTGCGCACGGCCGCTTTGGCGTCATCCGGGTGGTAGATATATTCACCGATCAGGCGGGAATTCATCTGAACCCGGGCGGTGCGCACGCGGCGCATGTCTTGGTAGCGCTGAAGCGCGTTTTCGACATGATCGCCATAGTTTTCAATGCAATGGGATAGAGCCACCGCGTCTTCCATCGCCATACAGGCACCTTGGGCAAAATATTGCAGCATCGGGTGGGCGGCATCACCCAGCAGAGCCACACGGTTCTCAACCCAGTTGGAAATCGGCTCGCGGTCGCACAGCACCCAAAGTTTCCAATCATTGCCATGTTCGATGATCTGACGCGCTTTCGGGTGGATGTGCTCAAAGCCCTGCGCGACTTCTTCTTTCGAGACGGGCTTGCCGGCAATCGCCTCTTTGACGTCGCGGTGATAGGTCACCACAAGGTTGAACATTTTCCAGCCCTTGAGCGGGTAATGCACGATGTGACATTTCGGACCGGCCCAGAGCGTGGCAGCGTTCCACCGCAGATCTTCGGGCATTTGCTCGGTCGGGATCACCGAGCGATAGGTGGTGTGGCCGGAAATACGCGGCTCGCCATCGCCGATCATCTGGGCGCGCACGGACGAACGCAACCCTTCCGCCCCGATCAAAAACGAGCCTTTGAGTGCGTCACGGTCTTTGAGTTTGAGTGTCACAGAGGTGCCGTCTTGCTCATAGCCTTCGACAACATGATTGGTGCGAATGTCGATCAGCGGGCTGTCTTCGCAATATTTCAACAACACGCCATGCAGATCGGCGCGATGCACCACCGCGTAGGGGTTGCCAAAGCGTTCGCGGAACGGCGCGTCGAGCGGGATCGAGGTGATGTCTTCGGCGGTTTGCGCATCCATCAGGCGCAGGGCGTCGATATAGACCGCCTTGTCGCGCGCCTCGTCGCCAATGCCGAGATAGTCAAAGCAATGAAAGGCGTTCGGGCCAATTTGAATGCCAGCGCCGATTTCGCCAAGCGCAGGGGCCTGTTCGACCACGATGGAGCGATGACCTTTGCGGGCAAGGCCACAGGCGGCAGCAAGCCCCCCGATGCCACCACCGGCGATGAGGATAGGAAGATCAGACATGAGATGTCTCCTTTTTCGGACCTTAAAGCGTTTCGTCAAAAACCTGGATCACAGCTTTTCGAGACGCGCCGTGCAAGATTTGAATGTGTGCGCATTTCGCATCAAACTTGTGTCTCAAGTTTAACGCGAAACGCTTTAGCCGCCGATCAGGCGCGGAATGGTGAGGGTGAGGGCGGGGATCAGAATGATCAGCGCCACACGGATGACTTCGGAGCCAAGAAAGGGCATGACACCGCGGAACACGGTGGACATCGGCGTGTCCTTGGCCAGAGAAGAGATGATGAACACGTTGAGGCCGACAGGCGGCGTGATCAGGCCAAGCTCGACAACGATCAGCGCCAGAATGCCAAACCAGATTTTCAAATCCTCAATGCCCATGCCAAAGGCGGCATCGGCGGCAGTGACATATTCCCCGCCATTGAGCGCAATCAAGGTCGGCCAAAAGAACGGCACGACGACAAGGATCATCGCCAGACTTTCCATGAAACAGCCAAGGATCACGAAGGCGATCAACATGATAACCAGCACCAGCATCGGGTCCAAGCCAGAGGTCGCGGCCCAATCAGACAACGCTTGCGGTAGGCCGGAGCGGGTGAAAAAGCCCTTGAGCACCTCGGCACCAAACAGGATCAGATAGATCATGCCGGAGGTGATCGCCGTGGCCTGAACCGCGCGTCTGAGGCCTTTGAGATTTAGCCCCTCACCGGTCAACGCCCGAAGCACAAAGCCATAAGCGGCAATCATGAACACGCCAATGGAGGCGGCAGGGGTGGGGGTGAACAGGCCAAACCCCAGACCCAAAATGATCGCGCCGAAAATGGCGATGACCGGGAACAGGCGTTTGAGCGCGATGTTGCGGTCTTCGCGTGGCATTGGGCGCGGTTCGGGGGCCAGGGACGGGTTGATCCGCACCTGAATGGCGACCACGAGGATAAAGGACAGCACTGCCAAAAGGCCGGGGATGACCGCCGCTTGGAACATTTTAAGGATCGAACCCTCAACGATGATCGCATAGATCACCAGCGCGACAGAGGGCGGGATGAGAATGCCCAACGTGCCACCTGCCGCCAATGCGCCCGCCGACAAACGGTCGGCATAGCCGAGTTTTTTCAACTCAGGCAGGGCAACTTTGCCCATGGTCGCTGCCGTTGCCAGGGACGATCCACAGACCGCACCAAAGCCGCCACAGGCCGCAATCGCCGCCATGGCCACGCCACCGCGCAGACGCGAGAGGAGGGCTTCGAGCCCTTTGAACAGGTCACTTGAGAGCCGCGCCTCGGCGGCGATATAGCCCATGAGCACAAAGAGGGGTACGACCGAGAGGTCATAATTGGCCACGTTTTCCCAAAGCAAAGACTTGAATTGGCGAATATAGGGCACAAACCGCACGTAAGGCACGGACAGAGACAGCGCATAGGTGCCGCCCACGCCGACCAAAATCATCGCAATGCCCACAGGCATTCGCAGCATCAAAAGGGCGAACAGGACAACAAGGCCGACTACGCCGATGGTGATGGGATCAAGCATAGCGGGCATCTCCGAAAATTTGGCTCACAGAGACGATGGCCCAAAGGATCATCGAGGCGATGCCGGGGATATAAAACGGCCAGATCGGCCAGCCGAGCACGCCGGCCACCACCGCATCCGAGCGCGATTCCAATAGGCCGTTGATCATCCAATAGGCCAAAAACAACGCCACCCCGGCGGTGAGGATCAGCCACATGTGATCGAGCACACGTTTGACCACCATCGGCGCATTGGAGACGAAAAGATCGACCGCGACATGACCGCGCGAGGCCTGCGTGTAAGGGAAAAACATCAGTGCCGCGCCGGAAATGGCCAGTTGCACAAAGTCTTCATAGCCGGGCAGGCCGGAGATATTGACGCCAGCGGGCGCAAGGATACGGTCGAGGATGAAAGCGCCGGTATTGGTGGTGGTGACCATGACGATGACAAAGAGGATCACGCCTCCAAGCATCGCAAAGATGTCAGCCAGACGCGTCACATGAGCGTGCATAGCAGGCCTCCCGGTTGGGTGGTGGTGTTTCGTATCGGTTCAGCGGGGGGCGTTGGGCGAACCAGCCCCCCGCTTAGGTTTGGCTTATTGGGCTTCGGCTTCGGCCACCGCGGCACGGGCCGCGTCGACAAGGGCTGCGCCATCAATGCCTTTGCTGGAAACTTCTTCGATCCAGCGGTCGACAACAGTGTCATTTGCGGCATCAAATTTCGCACCTTCTCCGGCGGAGAACACGGTGCGGGTCACGCCCGCCGCATCCAAGGCGTCAATCCCGGCCTGTTCGAAATCTTCCCACATCTGGCCGATCTCTGCGGCGACATTGACCGTGGAGTTCGCGTCCATCACCGCCTTGAGATCCTCTGGCAACGCGTCATAGGCGTCTTGGTTCATCGCCACCATGAAAACGGCGGTGCCAAAGCGGTCGCCATTCGGCAATTCGGCGGTGTATTTTTCCAGCTCCTGCAATTTCAACGCGGGCACGATTTCATAGGTGGTCAAGGCGCCGTCGATCACACCTTTGGCCATGGCTTCCGGCACGGCAGGGACGGGCAGGCTGACGGGCTCTGCACCCATGGCCTCAATGGTCCACGCGCCAGAGCGGCCCGGTGTGCGCAGTTTCAGACCGGCCACATCTTCGAATGTGGTGATTGGAGTGCTTGCGGAATGGATCAGGTTGCCGTCATTGGCATGCAAAAACAGCACATGAATGTCTTTGAAATCCTCGGCCAACAGATCAAGAGAGGCGTTGAGTGCAATGGTGGTGTCACGGGCGGAGCCTTTGTGGACGCGGGGCAATTCAAACACTTCAGTGCGCGGGAAGACCCCCGGCGTGTAGCCCAAGAGGGTCCAAACAATGTCGGCCGTGCCGTCGCGGACCTGACCGTAAAGCTCGCTGGGTTTGCCGCCCATCGACATGGCCGGATAGATTTCAATGTTGATGCGACCGTCGCTCTCGGCCTCGATCGTCTGTGCCCAAGGCTCCAACATCACCTTATGGGCGTTGGCCACTGGCGGTAGGAAATGGTGCATGATCAGCGTGACATCTTGGGCCATCGCCGTGGTGGCCGACAAGATCGCTGCGGCCGTGAGTGTGCCGAGAATTTTGGCTTTAGAAAACATATGAGCTCCTCCGAATTTTATCTGGGCGCACTCCCGTTGCGCAGGTAATATGTATACTTACTATTGATCTGGGTCAAGTCTGTAAGCATACTCATTATTGACCTCCCTCAAGTCCCGTGGGCTATGGGGGAGGCATATGGTGATAAAAAGAATGACATGAGGGCCGATGAAACTTGAGATCCACAACATGGCAGGACATTTGATTCGCCGATTGAATCAGATTTCGATGTCGATCTTTAATGAGCGGATGCGGGTCACAGGCCATGCGCTGACCTCGGTGCAATTTGCCGCGATGAACGCGCTGCACGCCAATCCTGGACTGGATCAGGCCAGTCTCGCCGGGCTGATTGCCTATGATCGGGCGACCATCGGTGGGGTGGTGGATCGGTTGGAGGGCAAGGGGTTGGTCAAACGGATCGTGAATGAACGCGACCGCCGCGCCCGTACAATCACACTGACCCCTGAGGGCGAGCAGATTTTGCAAGAGTTGATCCCGGTGGTGAAGCGGTTTCAAGATGAGATCCTTTTGGGTCTGGATGAGGGGGAGCGGGTGGAGTTTTTGCGGTTGGCGGCCAAGGTTGCGGATGCTGGCAATCACCTCAGCCGCGCACCGCTGATTCTGGACCGAAAGCCCTAACCTGATCGTTCTGCGCAGCTGCGCCACGCCCGAGCCAAAATTTTAAAACCACACAGCCTGCGCGCTGTGTGGTTTTTTATTTGCCTTTTCAAATGTCCGTGTGCGGGCATCGTCGATGCTGCATCTGCGAGATAGGTTATTGCATTAATTGTTCATTGACATAACAATTAAATCTTCGCATGGTTTGCTCAAATGGGAGGAGATCACATGAAGATCGAAGGGCATGTCGCCGTTGTGACAGGTGCGGCCAGCGGGCTTGGCTTTGCCACCGCCAAACGGCTTGCTGCGCTGGGCGCGAACGTGGTCGTGTTGGACCTGTCAAAAGAGGCCGCCGAGCATGCCGCCGCCGAGATCGGTGGTCTTGGTTTTGGCGTTGACGTCAGTGACGCTGATGCTGTTGAGGCCGCGTTTGCCGAGGTTGAAGCAACCCTTGGCACCCCGCGCGTCACCGTGTCCTGCGCCGGGATCGGCACCGCCGCACGCATCCTGCCGCGCGATGGCAGCCTGACCATTGATGCCTTTGCCAAGGCGCTGAACGTCAATCTTTTGGGCACTTACACGGTGATGAACATCGCTGCGCGGGCCATGGCCAAAGCCGACCCTCTGGATGACGATGGCGTGCGCGGTGTGATCATCAACACCTCCTCTGTGGCGTTCGAAGACGGGCAGGTCGGCCAAGCGGCCTATTCCGCCTCCAAAGGCGGCGTGGCCTCGATGACCTTGCCCGCAGCGCGTGAGCTTGCACGGTTTGGTATTCGGGTCATGGCGATTGCGCCGGGCCTGTTTGAAACCGCGATGAGCGCGGGTCTGCCTGAGGACATTAAAGCCGACATTCTCAAATCCGTGCCGTTCCCGTCGCGTATGGGCCATGCGGATGAATATGCGCAGCTTGTGCAGTCGATTGTGGAAAACCCGATGCTCAATGGCACGGTGATCCGACTGGATGCTGCCGCGCGCATGCCGATCAAATAACTGAATAAAAAGAAGAAAAAGACAATGACATCTGATACAGAGATCCTGAAAGTCGAGGTTGAAGGCCCGATCGCCACGCTGACGATGAATCGTCCGGCCAAACGCAATGCCATGTGCGACGCGCTTTTGGATGCGATCGAGGCGTTCTTCTCTCGTCCGCCAGAGGGCGTGCGCGTGGTGATCCTGACTGGGACGGCAGGACATTATTGTTCAGGTCTTGATCTCTCAGAACATGTCGCCCGCGATGCCGAAGGCACGATGCGCCATTCGCGCAATTGGCACGGCGTCATGGATAAAATTCAATTCTCCGGCCTGCCAGTGATCTCCGCCATGTTTGGTGCGGTGATCGGCGGTGGTTTGGAATTGGCGGCTTCAACCCATGTGCGCATTGCCGAGCCGTCGACGCTCTTTCAACTGCCCGAAGGGATGCGGGGCATCTTTGTCGGCGGGGGCGCGAGCGTTCGGATCGGGCGCATTCTTGGCGCCGACCGGATGTGTGAAATGATGCTGACGGGCCGCAAATATAATGCGGCTGAGGGGCTTGATCTTGGGCTGGCGCATTATGCGGTGGGCGAGGGCGAGGCGATGGATTTGGCGCGCAAACTGGCGGCCAAAATTGCCAAAAACGCCACCCTGTCGAACTACATGATGATCCAGGCGATCAGCCGGATTTCCGACATGTCCAAATCCGACGGCCTGTTCATGGAAAGCATGTGTGCGGCGGTGTCGCAGACCAGTGAAGATGCCGGGGAAGGCCTGAAAGCTTTTCTCGAAAAACGCGCGCCGGTGTTTCGGTAACGCGTGGTAAGGGGCCTTGCGCGGAGGAGCGCGGTGCCGCTGCAAAAGGATCAGGGCTCGGGCAAGGGGCCAGATGTCATCAATGGGAGGAACCAATATGACGACTATGACGCGCCGGATGGCGATGACGACACTGGGGGCGGCTTTGGCCACACCCGCATTCCTGAAAAAAGCCCATGCCGCAGAGGTGACCCTGCGCGTGCACCATTTCCTGCCGGGCGTCGCACCGATGCAAACGCGGTTCTTCGACGTTTGGGCCAAGGAAATCTCTGAGGCCTCGAATGGCGCGATCGAGATGCAAATGTTCCCGTCGATGCAGCTTGGCGGCAAACCGCCACAGCTTGCCGATCAGGCGCGTCAGGGCATCTGTGACATCGCCTGGACACTGCCGGTCTATACGCCGGACCGTTTCCCGGTGGCCGAAACCATGGCGATGCCCTTTATGGTGACCAATGCCGAAAAGACATCGGTGGCGATGCACACGCTGATGGAAGAATTCGGTCAAAACGAATACAAAGGCATGAAACCTTTGGCGTTTCACACCCATGATGGCGGCAAAATTCACACCCGTGGTCAGATCGTCTCCAGTGCCGAAGACATCAAGGGGCTGAAACTGCGCGCCCCGAACCAAGCGACCGGTGAAATGCTGGCGTTGATGGGGGCTGAAACGGTGTTCTTCCCGGTAACCGAAATGGTCGTGGGGCTCTCAAACGGGGTGATCGACGGCTGTTGCCTGCCTTACGAGGTGGTGCCTGCATTCAAATTGCAAGAACTGACCAAAGTGACCAACGAACCCGAAGCGGGCGGGCGCGGCATCTATGCCAACACCTTTGCCCTCGTGATGAACGAGCGCAAATATGAAGGCCTGTCCGATGATCTGCGCGCCGTAATCGACGCCCATTCCGGGGCGGATCTGTCACGTCGTTTGGGCGCGCAATTCGATGAATTCGAGGCCTTTGGCCGATCCGTTGTCGAAAAACAGGGCAATGAAATTCACACCATCGCGGCCTCTGAGATCAACACATGGCGCGAAATGGCGACCCCGATTTATGACAATTGGATCGGCAAGCTCAATGACGCGGGCCATGATGGCGCGGCGATTGTGGCACGGGCCAACGCCCTGTTGGACGCGGGTTAAACCATGGCCGAGCGGCTTGCAAACGAGACGGAACAGGTGCCGCATGGCCGCGTGTTCCTGATTCTGCAACGGATCTGTCTTGGCTCTGCGGGTGTAGGAGGGGCGGTGATTTTTGCCGCCTCGCTCACCGTCGCAGCCTCGGTGATCATGCGTAACCTTGGCCTTGGTGGTATTCGTGGCGATTTCGAACTGGTCGAATTGGCCTGTGCCGCCTGCGCGTCACTGTTTTTGCCCCTGTGCCAATTCAACAAAGGCCATGTCATGGTCGATCTTTTCACCCTCTGGCTCGCACCAAAGACCCAACGCCGCATGGACGGGGTTTGGACATTGATCTTCGCCTTCGGCTGGGCCTTTTTGGCGTGGCGTTTGTCGGTGGGGCTTGGCGAAATGCACGACTACGGCGACCGCACCATGTTGCTGCGTGCGCCTGTCTGGTGGGTGTATCTGCCCGCTCTGTTCGGCACCGCGCTGTCGGCCATCGTCGCATTTTTGCAAAGCCTGCCAATGTTGAGCCACGCCTTTCGTGCCATGGAGGTCCGCTGATGGAACCGCTGACAATTGCGATCATCATGGTCGTTGTGCTGTTGATCCTGATCTTTGCCCGGATGCCCATTGCTTTGGCGATGGGGATGGTGGGAGCCGTGGGCTATATGGTGCTCGCCTCGCCCTATGCGCTCATGGCCTATTTCAACACCGCCTGGGTCGACAAATTCATGTCCTATGAGTTGGCCATCGTGCCGCTCTTTATCCTCATGGGCCATCTTGCGACCCGCTCCGGTATTTCCGCCTCGATCTTTGCCGCATCCAACGCGTGGATCGGCCATTTGCGCGGCGGTTTGGCGATGGCATCGGTTGCGGGCTGTGCGATGTTTGGCTCTATCTCCGGCTCGTCCTTGGCCACGGCCTCGACCATGGCGCGGGTGGCTTTGCCAGAAATGCGCAAACACGGCTATTCCGGCGCTTTGGCCTCTGGGTCTTTGGCGGCGGGCGGCACTTTGGGCATTTTGATCCCGCCCTCTGTGGTGCTGATCATCTATGCGCTTTTGACCGAACAGAACATTGTCAAACTGTTCTTGGCGGCAACCATTCCGGGCATTTTGGCGGTCATTGGCTTTTTCATCGCCATCGCCGTTTACGTCCGCCTGTTCCCGAACGAAGGCCCAACGCGCCCAGCGACCGACATGAAAACCCGGTTCAAAGCGCTGCGCGACATTTGGCATGTGGTGGCGATTTTTGTCGTGGTTTTGGGCGGCATCTATGGCGGCTTCTTTACCCCGGCCGAAGGTGCGTCTGTTGGCGTTGTCTTGATGCTGATCGCGGGGCTGTTCACCGGCGGTCTGACACCGCAAGCGATCCTTGATTGTTTGATCGACACAGCGGGATCGACCGCGATGATCTTTGCCATCGTTTACGGCGCGGATATTTTCAACGTCGCTTTGGCGCTCTCACGGATGCCGTCGGATGTGGCTGCGTTCTTTTCCGCCGCCGATGTGGCACCCATTGTTGTGCTCTTGGGCATCATCGCCTTTTATCTGGTGATGGGCTGTTTGATGGACAGCTTGTCGATGATCCTTTTGACCGTGCCGGTGTTTTTCCCAACGATCATGGCACTGGATTTCGGCCTGATGCCGGAACAACAGGCGATGTGGTTTGGCATCATCTCTTTGGTGGTGGTCGAAATGGGGCTGATCACGCCGCCGGTGGGGATGAATCTATTCGTCATTTCGTCGATGGCCAAAGACATCCCGACCAGTCAGATTTTCCGAGGCACCACGCCCTTTATCATCGCCGAGTTCTGTCGGATCGCCATTCTGGTGAGCTTCCCGGTTTTGAGCTATTGGCTGGTGGATATCGTGGCCAATTGATCGGGAGAGAGACGTGAAAAAAGAGGGCACCGCCAAAGAGATCACCGACGAAAATCTGCGTCAGTTCGTGGGCTATAATATGAAGCGCGCCTTTCTCAACGTGCGCGCGGATTTGGCCGATACGTTGGAGCCGATCGGGCTGCGTATGACGTCGTTTTCGGCTTTGGCGGTGATTATTGAGAACCCTGACATTTCCCAAAGCCGCCTCGCCGAGGCGCTTCATATCGAACGCTCTGGCGTGGTGGTTTTGGTCGATGAATTGGAAAGCGCCGATTTGATTTCGCGTGGACGGGTTGAGGGGGATCGACGCCAATACGCCCTGCGCGCGACCAAGGCCGGAATGGCAAAATGGAAAGAGGCAGAGACCGCCGTCAATGCACATGAGGCGGCGATGTTTTCAAAGCTCACAGAGGCGGAAGTCACCGTTCTCAAAGAGCTCTTGTACCGGGTCAGACGCCCGGAGGCATGATCGGAATTCGGTCCTTGATAAGGGCCAAGGGAGGAAATGATGAAAGATCAAACCACGGGGCTCACGCTGGTTGAGCATTCTGTTCGGCTGGAAAAACGCGAAAATGCATCCCTGATTTTGACCTCTGAGGTGCCGCTCGACCCGGTCGTGGCGCATACGGGCATATGGTTGGAAAAATGGGCCGCCGAGACACCCGATACGGTGTTTTTGGCCGAACGCGACGGGGCAGGGTGGCGCGAGCTGGGCTATGGCGAGGTGTTGCGCCGTGTCAAAGCCATCGCCGCCTCTCTGGCTGCGCGCGGGTTGGGTCAGGACACGCCGATCCTGATCATGTCGGGCAACTCGGTGGATCACGCCTTGCTCTCCTTTGGCGCGCAATGGGCCGGGGTGCCGACCGTGCCTTTGGCCGAACAATATTCGCTCATCGAAGAGGCCCATTTCCGCCTGCAATACGCAATCAAAAAGACCAAGCCGAAACTGGCCTTTGTTGATGATGCGGCCCGCTACGGCAAAGCCATCGCCCTTGCGGAGCTCGACGGGATCGAAGTCGTCGCCTCCCTCCCCGAGGGCGCGCCGCGTCCGGTCACAGCCTTTGCCGATTTGCTCAAAGGGGACGCCTCTGTCGATCTTGATGCGGTCCATGCCAAGGTCGGCCCAGATACGTTGGCCAAAATCCTGTTCACCTCGGGGTCCTCCTCTGACCCCAAAGGCGTGATGACCACCCAGCGGATGATGTGTGCCAATCAGGCCCAAATGGCCTCGGTCCTGCCATTCATGAAAGAGCGCCCGCAGCGCATCGTCGATTGGCTGCCGTGGAACCACGTTTTCGGCGGCTCGCATAACGTCAATATGATGCTGATGCACGGCGGGTCTTTCTACATCGACAATGGCAAGCCGACCAAGGCGCTGTTCCAGCATACCATTGATAACGTGACGGAAAAATCCTGTACCGCCGCGTTCAATGTGCCCGTGGGCTTTGCCATGCTGGTGCATGAGATGGAGCACAATCAGGCCCTCAAAGAAGCCTATTTCAAAGACCTCGATATGCTGTTTTACGCTGGCGCCTCCCTGCCACAGGATGTCTGGACCCGGCTCGAAGAGATGGCCATCGAAGTGCGCGGCAAGCTGCCGCTGATGATCTCAAGCTGGGGCTTGACCGAGACCGCCCCCGCCAATGTCATGGTCCACGAACCGATCGGTCGCTCGGGCGTTATTGGCGTGGCTTTGCCGGGGGTTGAGGTCAAACTCATCCCTGACACCGACATGCGCTGTGAAATCCGGGTCAAAGGCCCGAATGTCATGCCCGGTTATCTCAACGATCCTGACAAAACTGCCGAAGCCTTTGATGACGAGGGCTTCTTTATCACCGGCGATGCGGTCAAGTTTCTTGATCCCGAGGATATGAACCGGGGGCTGGTGTTTGATGGCCGCGTGTCCGAGGATTTCAAACTTTTGACCGGCACATGGGTACAGGCCGGCAAGCTGCGGCTTGACGCTTTGGAGGCGCTGCGTGGGTTGGTGATGGATGTGGTCATTTGTGGCCATGATCGTGGCGAAATCGGTCTGATGATTTTCCCGCGCCCAGATCACGTTCATGGTGACAACAGCTCAGAAGGTGCCGTGATTGACGAGCATCTTCAGGCCGAAATTCACCATGTTTTGCGCACCATGGCCCGCGCCGCCTCCGGCTCCGCCAAACGCATTGCCCGTGCCATCATTGTGGCCGAACCTCCCTCAGTCAAAGATGGCGAAATCACCGACAAAGGGTCGCTGAATACCCGCAAAATTATCACCCGTCGTGCCGCGCTTTTGGAGCGGATGTACGACAATGAAGACCCCGCATTGATCCGGGTGTAAGGAGCTGAAAATGGTAGATTTTACCTCTGTCCGCGCGATTGATTTTCACACCCATGCCGAAGAGGCCTGTGGCTGTCATGATGACGATGGCTATGATGACCTTCAGGCCTCGATGGCGTCCTATTTTGGCGCGCCGTGGTCGCATCCGCCGACCATTGATCAAACCGCCGCGCATTACCGCGAGATGAATATCGCTGCGGTGATTTTCCCAGTCGATGCCGAGCGTGAAACCGGCTACCGCCGTTACAACAATTACGAGGTCGCCGAGGCCGCCGCCAAACATGCGGACATCCTCATTCCCTTCGCCTCTATTGATCCGGCCAAGGGCAAACTGGGCGCGCGTGAGGCCCGTGATTTGGTCGAAAATTACGGCGTTCAGGGCTTTAAATTTCACCCGACGATGCAGGGATTCTACCCCAATGATCGCAATGCCTACACGCTTTATGAGGCCATCGCCGAGTCTGGCAAACCGGCGCTGTTTCATACGGGTCAAACCGGCGTTGGATCGGGGATGCCGGGCGGCAATGGGATGCGGCTAAAATATTCAAATCCCATGTATATTGACGACGTGGCGGTGGATTTTCCCGACATGCCGATCATCCTCGCCCACCCGTCGTTCCCCTGGCAAGAAGAGGCTTTGTCGGTGGCAACGCATAAGCCGAATGTTTACATCGACCTGTCCGGTTGGTCGCCGAAATATTTCCCGCCGATCCTTGTGCGCTACGCCAACACGATGCTGAAAGAAAAGATGCTCTTTGGCTCGGACTGGCCAATGATCGCGCCGGAAAAATGGTTGGCGGCGTTTGAAAAAGCCGAGTTCCGCGATGAGGTTCGCCCACTGATTTTGAAAGAGAACGCGATGCGGTTGTTGGGGGTGGCTGAATGACCCCGTTTCAGGCCCCTTTAGATGACATTCTCTTTTGTTTGAAAGGGGTTGCCGGAGCGGATCGGTTGCCCGACTGGGATGATGAATTGGCCGAGGGCATTCTGTCGCATTTTGCCAGTTTCGCCGAGGGCGTGATCGCGCCTTTGGATGAGCCGGGCGACGCGCAGGGGTGTGCCTTGGTTGAGGGGCGCGTCGTCATGCCGGACGGGTTCAAAGACGCCTTTGATCAACTCGCTGAGGGGGGATGGCAAGGCCTCACAGCCCCCGAAGCGTTCGGCGGCATGGCGCAAAACGCGGTGATCGCAGCGGGCGTGTCCGAGATGTTTTCGGGCGCAAACCACGCGCTGCAAATGGTTTGCAACCTTGTGCCCGGCGCGATCTCGACATTGATGAAATTCGGCTCTGAGGCGCAACAACACACTTGGATTCCGCGTCTGGTATCCGGGGACGTGCTTTCCACCATGTGCCTGACCGAACCGGGGGCGGGCTCGGATCTCTCTCGCATTCGCACCAAAGCCACCCGTGAGGGCGATGTTTGGCGGATCGAAGGGGAGAAAATTTTCATCTCCGGCGGCGATCAAGACATGTCTGAGGGGATTTTGCACCTTGTTTTGGCCCGCACCGGCGCGCCTGAGGAGGGGATCAAAGGCCTGTCGCTGTTCCTTTGTGGCTCTGACATCGACGGTGCGCGCAATGCGGTCACCGTGACCCGGATCGAGGAAAAGCTGGGTCTTCACGCCTCGCCCACCTGTCAACTGGCCTTTGATGGCGCGCGCGCCGAGTTGATCGGCCAAGAGGGCGGCGGGTTGATGGCGATGTTTACCATGATGAACCACGCCCGTCTGGATGTCGCATTGCAAGGTGTCGCTCACGCCAGCCGTGCCCATCAGATCGCGGCGGCTTATGCCAGTGAGCGCAAGCAAGGCCGTAAATCCGACGGTACGGAGGCGGTTTTGGCCGATCACCCGGACGTGCGCCGGATGCTGGACGCCCAGAAATCATTGGCCCTTGGCGCCCGCGCCATGGCCTATCTGACCATGGTCGAATTGGCTTTAGGCGAAAATCGCGCGCTGGTCGATTTCCTCACGCCAATCTGCAAAGTGTTCTGCACCGATGCGGGAATTATGTCGGCGGATTTGGGCATGCAAGTGCTGGGTGGCTACGGCTATCTGACGGAATATCGCGTGTCGCAGACTTGGCGCGATGCCCGCATCACCTCGATCTACGAGGGGGCGAATGGCATTCATGCCATCTCTACCGCCACGCGGGGTCTGCGTGCGCCAGAGGGCCCAGACGCCTTTGCTTGCTTGATTGAGCGGCTTGCGGACGGGGATGCGGCCTGTCTTGCGCTTTTGTCCGATTGGCAAGCTGCGCGTGCAGAAATGAGTGAGGGGGTGCTTGAAAAATCTCATGATTTCATGGCTTTGACGGCGGAACTCTTGTTTCAGGCGGTCTGGTGTAAACTGGCGGCGACAGGCGATGCGGAGTTGATCCGCCTTGCCAAATGTGTGGCGCGCCGTCCGTTGCCAGTGCGTTTGCCTTTGGCGGCTTAACCCGCCTCTCCCGCAACCCGGGCGCGATATGTGGTGGGGGTTTCCCCCATGCGCGCCCGGAAGCGGCGGGAAAAATATGGCGGATCGGTATAGCCCAAACGATAGCCAACTTCGGCGACGGACAGCCGGGTGAAGGCCAACAGGCGGCAGGCCTCGGTCATCACGGTTGTTTCCAAAAATTGCGACAGGCTCGCGCCGGTCTCATTTTTGACGATCCGGTTCAAGTGCCCCGTGGTCATATGCAGCGCAGTTGCAAACTCGCTTGGCCCCCAACCCTCATTCAGGTGATCGGAAAGCAGCGCCTCAAGCCGCTGCATTTGCTGGGTCGGCGCGTGATCTGATGGCGCGCCCTCATCACTTTCCTCGGCCAGTGTCACGAGAAGGGCATTTGAGAGGGCGATCAAACGTTGTGTGCGAAATGTACCAGTAGACCCATAGGATTGTGCAACCGCATGGAGCAACGGCGTGGCCGCCGCACCAAGCGCGCCTTGATGGGGCGCATTCAGCCAAGCTGTGAGGGCAGGCGTGCGGGGGCCCACGCGCTGCACCACAGGAGAGGGGAGGGACAGGACCAAACCTTCGGTGCCTTTTTGAAACGCAAACCCATGCACAATTTTGGTTGGAACATAGAGAAATTCGCCGTTTTTAAGGGATTTCTCTTGGCCATCCAAACTCACACGAGCATGCCCCTGTTCGATATGGAAAATTTGAGTCATTTGGTGATGGCGATGCGGCGAGATCACCCAATCATGCAATCCCGCCCGGTCAAACACCCGTTCGCAATGCACCACATCGGGAAAGGCGCTGGTTTCACCAAAGAGGTTAAAGGCAGGGATGATGTTTGTGTCGATCATGCCCGAATAATACCATTCATTGCCGACCCCGTCCATTCTGATGAGGGCGAGAGGGCGTTAATGTCATTCCTAAGAAAAGGGAGAGACGCATATGAAAACTCAAGTTGCCATCATCGGCGGGGGCCCGTCGGGCCTCTTATTGTCACAACTGTTGAACAAAGCGGGTGTCGAGACTGTCGTTTTGGAACGCTCCACCCGCGCGCATGTTCTGTCGCGCATCCGTGCTGGTATTTTGGAATGGGGCACGGTCGAGCTTTTGAACGAGGCGGGCGTCGGCGCGCGCATGGCCCAAGAGGGCATCCCGCATGACGGTTGTTACCTCACCGACGACGAATTGATGGTCCACATCGACTTCAAAGAGCTGACCGGAAAACAGGTGATGGTCTACGGTCAGACCGAGGTCACCACCGACCTTTATGCTGCCCAAGACGCCATTGGCACCACTGTGATCCACGGCGTCGAAGATGTGTCGATCCACGATCTCGACCAAGCCACATCCTATGTTGAATTCACTCATGAGGGCGCGCGCAAGCGGCTTGAGTGCCTTTATGTGGCGGGCTGTGACGGCTTTCATGGCGTGTCGCGCAAAACCATCCCCGAAGACAAGCGTCGCGAGTTTGAGCGCGTCTATCCCTTTGGTTGGCTTGGGATTTTGTCTGAAACCCCACCTGTGCATGACGAGTTGATTTATTCCAACTCGCGCCACGGCTTTGCGCTTGCCTCGATGCGCAACGAAAATCTGGTGCGCTATTATGTGCAGGTGCCGTTGTCGGATAAGGTCGAAGATTGGTCGGACGGGCGGTTCTGGGACGCGTTCTCCCGTCGCATTCCCTCTGACGCCGCCGCGCGGTTGATTACGGGCCCGTCGATTGAAAAATCCATCGCACCGCTGCGCAGTTTCGTGGCCGAGCCGTTGCGTTGGGGCAATATGTTCCTTGTTGGCGATGCTGCACATATCGTGCCGCCAACCGGTGCCAAAGGCCTGAACCTTGCGGCGTCTGATGTCTATTACTTGTACAAATCGCTCATTGATGCGGTGAAAGGCGGGTCCAAAACAGGCATCGACGAATACTCGGCCCGTGCGTTGGAGCGGATTTGGAAAGCCATGCGCTTTAGCTGGCAAATGACCACGATGTTGCACCGGTTTGATGGCGAAGACGCCTTTGCCGAACAGATGCGCAAAGCAACGCTCACTCACCTCGCAACCTCTGAAACCGCGCGGCGTGATTTGGCAGAAAACTACATTGGCTTGCCGTTTTAAAGCGCGCCGATCCGCTCAACATTTTTGATCAAGGTGATGGCCATGGCGAGCGCCCGCCCCGTGGCCATCATCATTTGCGGCAGGACCATCCATTCGAGTGACCAAGCCGCGCCTGAGCGTTCCTGTTCATGTACCAGAGCGTGATGCATGGCTGAGACCTGTGTGGCGTTGAACCGCGCGAGGGTGACGAGCAGTTCTGCCGCGACGGGGTTTTGTTTGTGCGGCATGGCCGACGACCCTCCGCCGACAGAAAGTGAAATCTCTTCAATGCCTTGTTGTGACATGAGGGCAATGTCTTGGCCAATTTTGCCAAGGCTTCCGGTGATGAGGGAGAGGAAAGAGGCATAGCCTGTGAGGCCATGTCGCATGCTGTGCCAGGCCTTATCCGTGGGCGCAAGGCCAAGGGTTTTCGCGACCTCAGCGACAACCAGATCGGCTTGATCCCCAAGCGCTTTTCGGTCCCCTGAGGCACCGCCAATTTGCACTTTTTCCACATCTGCGCGCTTTTGATCAAGCGTTTTGAGGTGATCCGCAAGCGGCAAACGCCAGGCCAAAATCCGGTCCCGCACGGTGATTTCTGTCGCCGCTTGCATCCGGGTGCGCCCCATCAAGGGCGCGTCCCCAAACCGATCTTCCAGTGCTTTCAAATAGGTTTCCAGCTCCATCAATCGTCCGGCAATCAAAAAAGAGGCTTCACGCAGGGTGAGCACCAATGCGGTGTCCACGACATCCTGTGAGGTCGCGCCTTTGTGCAGCGCTGCGGCAGGGGCTGTGGCTTTGAGTTGCGCGATCAAGCGCGGGATGGGGACGCCGTCTTGCGCCATGCCCAAGGCAATATCGGCAAAGTCGATTGTGGCGCACTCAATGGCGCGCGCGGCCTCTTCCGCCAGCGTCGGATCAAACACGCCCGCCGTGCCACAGGCGCGCGACCATGCGGCTTCGAATGCCAACATATGCGTCATCTGGCGCTCAGGTGACAGGATCGCGGCCATTTCGGGATCGCCAAAAAGGCCGGACAACCACGGGTGATCAAAAACAGAACTGCTCATCGAATTGTCCTTGTTTACGGCGAAAGGGGCGGTGGTTGCCGCCCCTTATAGTTTGAATTGTGCAAAAGTTACAGGTCGAGAAACACCGTCTCACCCGCCCCCTGCAGGCGGATATCAAAGCGATATAGGCCCTCGGCGGTCTTCTTGGCGATCAATGTGTCAACGCGCGGGCGCTGTTCGATCCGGTTCAAAAGCGGGTCATTGGAATTGTCCTCATCCTCGAAATAAATCCGGGTGTTGAGGCCAATGTTGATGCCGCGCGCCACCACCCAAAGGGAGATATGCGGCGCAGTTTTGACACCACCCCGGCCCATATATGAGCCGGGCTTCACGGTGCGCAGCGTAAACTCACCGGTCTCGGCATCGGCGGCAAAGCGGCAATGGCCGGTGAATGCCGGATCTGCACCCTCCGTCCCCGGGAACAGGCCTGTCGCATCGCATTGCCAGGACTCAATGAGCGCGTCGCGCATCGCCCAACCGGTGCCATCAAACACCGAACCGACGATCTCGATGATGTCGCCTTTGGCTTTGGCTTCATCCATAAACGGCGTCGTGGCGATTTCTTCGTCGTAATAGCCGCCATTGCCCGCGTAGGTCGGCATCAATCCGATATGGACATAGGGGCCCGCCGTTTGAGAGGCGGTTTCAATCAATGTGTCAAGGTTCTGGACCATCTTACATGCCCTCCAGCTTGTTTTCGAACATGGTCTGGCGGCGGCCGCGCAGCACAATGTCAAATTTATAGGCGAGGAAATCGAGCGGACGCGATTTCGAGAAATCCAACGGCGCGACCAGACGATCCAGCGAGCTGCGGTCTTTGATTGTCGCGGCAATTGGGCAGTGATTGATCAAAGGATCACCTTCGAAATACATCTGGGTGATCAGGCGCTGACCAAAACTGTGACCATAGACCGAAATGTGGATGTGCATCGGTCGCCAATCATTGGCGCGGTTCGGCCAAGGATAGGCCCCGGGGCGCACGGTCAAAAACTCATAGTAGCCGTTTTCATCCGTAATGGTTCGGCCGCAGCCGCCAAAATTTGGGTCGAGCGGCGCGAAATAACTGTCTTTTTTGTGACGATAGCGCCCGCCTGCGTTGGCCTGCCAAATTTCGATCAACGTGTTCGGCACAGGGCGGCCCATTTCGTCCAAAACCCGACCATGCATGAGAATGCGTTCGCCCACCGCAGGGGCCGCGCCCTTGGTCCAGTTCAGGATCAAGTTGTTGTCCAAAGCACCGAGTTTGTTATGGCCGAACGTTGGGCCAGTTTCCTCAGATGGGCTGCTTTCCATCGACAAAAGCGGCAGGTTAGGCGAGCGCGACACGCTCGTCTTATAATCCGGGTCATACGGCACCGGATGGATCGCGCGATTGCGCGGGATCAAGGGACCCATATCAGTCATTTTCACTCTCCTCCATTTCGGCAAAGGTTTGCTTGGCCAATTTCAGCGCGTGATTTGCCTTTGGCACACCCGCATAAATCGCCACATGTTGCAGCGCCTCTGCCACATCGTCTTTCGATGCGCCCGTGCGCGCGGTGGCGCGGATATGCATCGGAATTTCCTCAAAATTTCCAGTCGCGGCCAAAAGCGCGATGGTCAACATCGACCGTTCCCGGCGCGAGATCTTGTCCGACGACCACACTGTGCCCCAAGCCCCTTCGGTGATCAGTGTTTGAAAGGGCAAATCAAACTCGGACTTGGCGGCCTCGGCACGATCGACATGGGCATCGCCCAAGACAGCGCGGCGGGTTTTCATCCCCTGATCGAATGTCTTGCTCATGCGGTGATCCTTTCGACAAATCGGACAAGCGCCTCAGCAAAGGCGTCGGGTGTTTCAATCGCGGGCAGGTGCCCAGTGGTTTCGAACATCATAAAATCGGCGCGGGGCAGGGCGCGCGCCAGGGCCTCGACGACGGGTGCGGGCGTGGCCAGATCGTGCTTGCCAGCGATGACCAGCGCGGGCTGGGTGATTGCGCTCAGACGGTCAGAAATGTCCGTGCCTGCAATCGCGGCGCAGGTGGCGATGTAGCCGTTCTGATCGGTGCGCGCGAGCATGGTGCGCCAAAGCGCAGCATCGGGGTGGCTCAGAAAATCCGGCCCGAACCACCGCGGCAAAATCCCCTCGGCTATCGCCCCCATACCATGTGCGCGAATGGCTTCGATGCGCGCAAGCCAGCCGTCAGCCGGGCCAAGTTGCGGCGCGGTATTGGACAGCACCAAACCGACCACCCGTTCGGGGGCCATCAGCGCGATATGTTGCGCAATCAGCCCGCCGATGGAGCAGCCGACGATCACAGCGCGTTCGATCCCGGTGTGATCCATCGCGGCCAAAACATCTTTGGCCAAATCGGGGATGCCATAGCCCTCGGGTGCAGTTTCGGACAGGCCGTGCCCGCGTTTGTCCATCCGCAGCGTGGTCCATTCCTGCGGCAGGCGTGTGCAAACCGCGTCCCACATCCTCAGGTCCGTGCCCAGAGAATTCAGGAACACCAAAGCAGTGCCCTCGCCCTGTGACTGGCTCAAATGCTGTGTGCCCCAAGGGCGGTGTAATGCGTGCATGTGATCCTCCTTGTCTCAGAGTGCCATAATATTTTCATTGGAAAAAATACAATATCATGCCAAAAGCATAACCAAATGAATATACCAAATGGCCTCAAACTCCGCCACCTCGACGCCTTCCTCGCTGTTGCTGAGGCGGGCACCATCTCTGCGGCCGCGCGGTTGCGCAATGTCTCGCAGCCTGCGCTCTCAAAAACCGTGTCGGAGCTTGAGGCTCAGCTTGGCACAGAGCTGTTCGAACGCACCGGGCGGCGGGCGATCCTCACCCCCGGTGGCGAAGCGTTTCGCCGCCATGCCATTGCGGCCTTGCAAAGCCTTGAGGCCGGGTGTCGTGTGCTCAGTGGCCCGTCGCATCGCGATCTCGTTAAGGTCGGCGTCCTGCCCACCGTGGCGGGCGGGTTTTTTCCCTCGGTCGCTTTAGAGTTTCACGATTTGCGGCCCGAGGCGCGGATCGGCGTGATGACCGGGCCCAATCGCTACCTGATCGACATGCTGCGGTCGGGCAAAATTGATCTGATGATTGGGCGCATGCCGGGGTCAAAGGATATGCCCGGCCTGTCCTTTGAATATCTCTATGATGAGCCGATTGAATTGGTCGCACGCGCCGGTCATCCGGCCTTGGGGCATGATCCGGTTCAGGCGCTTTCGACCTATCCGTTGATCCTACCTAATCCGGGGGCGATCATCCGCGCAACGGTCGATCAATACCTGTCGGCGATGGGGGTGTCGGGGTTGCGTCCGGTGTTTGAAACTGTCGCTTTGCCGGTGGCGCTGACGTTGTTGGAGCAATCGGATATGCTATGGTTCATCTCGCGCGGCGTGGTGGCGCGGGAGTTGGCGGCGGGCACATTGGGGACGCTTGATATGAAGGCCGATTACATGTCCGGCGCGGTCGGTTTGACGCGTAAATTTGCCTTTGGTCAAAACACGCCTGCCGATCTTTTGGCGAGCTTGCTGCATCGGCGGGCGGAACAAATGTCCGCCCGCTGATCTTTGATCTTACACGGCCTCCAGCGCAATGGCGATGCCTTGGCCGACGCCGATACACATCATCGACAGCGACTTTTCACCCGGTTTGAGTTCCAACATCGCCGTGCCGGTGATCCGCGCGCCTGACATCCCAAGCGGGTGGCCGAGCGAAATCGCGCCGCCGTTGGGATTGACGCGGGCATCGTCGTCGGCAATGCCCAGATCGCGCAGCGTGGCCAAGCCTTGGCTCGCAAAGGCTTCGTTCAGCTCGATGACCGCAAAGTCCTCTTGTTTGAGGCCAAGGCGTGCCATCAGCTTTTTCGAGGCAGGCACAGGGCCGTAGCCCATGATGCGTGGCGCAACCCCCGCCGTGGCCCCGCCAAGGACTTTGGCGATCGGCGTAAGCCCGTGTTTTTCAGCGGCCTCGCGGGTCGCCAAGATCAACGCCGCCGCCCCGTCGTTGACGCCCGAGGCATTGCCTGCCGTGACCGTGCCGTCGGCTTTGACGAAGGTTTTGAGCTTTTGCAGATCGGCAAGGGTGGTCTGCGGGCGCGGGTGTTCGTCGGTGTCTACGACAATCGGATCGCCGCGACGCTGCGGGATGGTCACGGGTACGATTTCACGGGCCAGACGTCCGTTTGCCAGTGCAACCCCTGCCTTTTGCTGCGAGCGCAGGGCAAAAGCGTCTTGGTCCGCACGGTTGATGTTAAAATCTTCCGCCACGTTTTCCCCCGTCTCGGGCATCGAGTCGACGCCATGCATGTCCTTCATCAACTTGTTGACAAAGCGCCAGCCGATGGTGGTGTCCTCGACTGTGTTGCTGCGCGAATAGGCTGCTTCTGCCTTGGGCATCACGAAGGGCGCGCGCGACATTGACTCGACCCCGCCTGCCACGATCAATTCGGCTTCACCCGCCCTGATCGCCCGCGCGGCCGTGATGATCGCATCCATGCCAGAGCCGCAAAGCCGGTTCATTGTCGTTCCGGGCACGCAATCCGGGTAACCCGCCAGCAAAAGCGACATCCGTGCCACGTTGCGGTTGTCTTCGCCGGCTTGGTTGGCACAGCCAAAAATGACCTCGTCAATCGCCGCAAGGTCCAGGCCGGGGTTGCGCTCGGCCAAGGCTTTCAAAGGGATCGCGCCCAAATCGTCGGCGCGCACCGAGGCCAAGGCTCCGGCGAAACGGCCCATGGGCGTGCGGATATAGTCGCAGATATAGACGTCTTGCATCACAAATCCTCCGGTACGTTTAGGTCGGCCACGTCGCCATCAACATGAAGCGTTGCGCCCGTTACGGCCTGCAATTGTGCCAAGGTGATCCCAGACACTTTCTCGCGCAGGATGAATTTTCCATCCTCGATGTCGACCACGGCGAGCGAGGTATAGACGCGGGTCACACAGGCCACGCCGGTGAGCGGAAAGGTGCAGGCCTCGACCAATTTCGGCTTGCCATCTTTGGTGACGTGATCGGTGACCACGGCCACGCGTTTGGCGCCATGGACCAAATCCATTGCCCCGCCGACCGCAGGCACGCCTTTGGAGCCAACGCGCCAATTCGCCAAATCGCCGTTTTGCCCGATCTGATATGCGCCCAGCACGGCCAGATCGAGGTGACCACCGCGGACCATGGCGAAACTGTCGGCATGGTGGAAAAACGACGCGCCCGGATTGAGCGTGATCGCCTTTTTCCCGGCGTTGATCAGGTCCCAATCTTCCTCACCCTCAAGCGGCGCCTTGCCAAAGCCCAGCACACCGTTTTCGGTGTGATAGGTGACATCGCGGCCTTCGGGTTGGAATTTGGCGATCATCTCGGGAAAGCCGATCCCGAGGTTTACATAAGAGCCATCTTCGATGTCTTGCGCGGCGCGCCACGCGATTTGGGCGTTGTTCAAAGCCACGTCGGAAATGTTGAAATCGGACATTTAATGAACCACTCCCGTGCGCACGAGCACTTCTTCTTGTTGAGGATGTGCAACTTCGACCACCACATCGACAAAGATGCCGGGGGTGATGACTTGCTCCGGGTTGATGCCGCCGGGGGCGACAAGTTCGGAGACTTGCGCGATGGTTTTATTGGCAGCCATGGCCATCAGCGGATTGAAGTTGCGGCCTGCAAGGCGGTAGGTCAGGTTGCCGACCGTGTCGCCGATCTGACCTTTGATCAGGGCGAAATCCGCCTTCAACCAGCGTTCGCGGACATACATTTTGCCGTCGAACTCTTCGGTCGGTTTACCGATCGCAAGGTCGGTGCCAAAAGAAGAGGGCGTGTAAAACGCCGGGATGCCGGCACCGGCGGCGCGGATGCGTTCGGCCAAGGTGCCTTGGGGCACAAGTTCCAACTCGATCTCGCCCGCGAGATATTTCTCGTTGAACGCTTCGGCGTTGGAGCTGCGCGGGAAGGAACAGATCATTTTGCCGACCATGCCGGCTTTGATCATCGCGGCGATGCCGATGCCGCCATTGCCCGCGTTGTTGTTGATCAAGGTCAGGTTTTTCGGGCTGCCGGTGGCGCGAAAGCGGTCGATCAGCGCGTGGATCAATTCGATCGGCGCGCCGGAACCGCCGAAACCGCCGATCATGACCTGTGCACCGTCCGGGATCTCGGCGATGGCCTCGGCCACGGTAGAGATGGTTTTGTCCATGAGACTCTCCTTATTCTGAACGTTGATCTAGCTTTGCCATCGCAAAAGGCCGAGTCATTTTGTTCGCATATTGACATTTGTTCTCTGAATGATCAGGATCGTGCGCATGGCGAACAAATCATCAGACACCATCTCCTCTCTGGCCAAGGGCCTGCATGTTCTCGAATGTTTCGGCGCGGAGACGCCGAAACTGTCAATCACCGATGTGTCGAAACAAACCGGGCTGGACCGGGCCACCGCGCGGCGCTGTCTTTTGACGCTGCATGCCGAGGGCTATGCCGAGTATGATGGTAAATTCTTCACGCTGACCCACCGCGCTTTGCGGCTTGGGATGGGGGCGATTTCGGCCCTGCCGCTGCCGCAAATCGTGCAGCCTTGGTTGGATCAACTGACGGAAAACATTGGTGAAAGCTGTTCGGTGTCGATTTTGGACCGCACGGAAATCGTTTATCTCGCCCGCGCGGCGCAAAAACGGGTGATGTCGATCGGGCTGATGCCGGGGTCACGTCTTCCGGCGCATTGTACCTCGATGGGGCGGGTGCTTTTGGCCGCTTTACCGCGCGATGAGGCGGTGGCGGTGATTGAGGCCTCAGACCTCTCTCCGCGCACGAAATTTAGCGTTACCGACCCGGAAGAGGTCATGGCGCGCGTCGATTTGGCGCGAAACCAAGGCTATGCCTTGATTGATCAAGAGGTCGAGATCGGCCTGCGCTCTATCGCTGTGCCCTTGGTCAACAGTCATGGCACGGTCGTGGCGGCGCTCAATACGGGCATGGCGGCGACGCAGGCCCGCGTGGAGGCCCTGATCCCGGTCTATTTGCCGAAATTGTTGAAGGTGCAGTCAGGGTTGAAGCGGGTGCTGTGACCCGCCTCAAATCTGAAAGATTGGTTGCAACAGACGCGGCACAAGCGACAAGAACCGCAATTGCGCGTCGGTCGCGGCCAGACAAATACAGGCCTCTCCGGGTTCGGCAATGGGCGTGTGTTCCAAACTGCCATCGGCGGTCTCAAGATCACCAACACCGTAACGCCCGGTCTCATCGCGAAATGCGCCTTGTAACACCAGGGTCAGTTCCAACCCGTTGTGCCCATGATCCGGCACAGCCATGCCGCCGGGGATGTACAAAAGTCGCACGCTTCCGGCTTTGTCATGCTGTAAAATCGCCTGTTTTGTGCCAAGCCCCATGTGTTTCCACCGCGGTTGGGCCCCGCCCAGTGCGGCCATCACCGGGGCCGGGTATGGACCATTGGCCTCATACTCTGGCTCTTGCTCAAAAACGGCGTCGAGTTCGTCAAACAGCCGCGATTTCAGAGCGGCCGAGACATCAGACACGGCACCCGTTTCCATCACCACGCCACCGGCATGGGCGTGGGCCTCGGAGCGCGCGCGACAGTCGTCGCACAGCGACAGATGGCTGGCAATCACCACCGCATAGGGCTGTGGCAGGTGACCCGACACATAGGCCAAAAGAACATCGTCAGAGACGTGATGGGTGATTGAATTCGTGCTCATGACCGTGCTCCTTTCATTTCGTGTCTGAGTTTTTCCAAGGCGAGGCGGATGCGGGATTTGATGGTTCCAAGCGGCAATCCGGTCGCTTCGCTGATTTCACTGTGGCTGAGTTCGCCCATATAGGCCTGTTCGACCATTTGCCTTTGATCCGGGCTCAGCGCCGCCATCGCGCGTTTGAGATGTTGCACCTCCTGTTCAAGCCCAATGACATGGCTGGCGTCTGGTTCGGGTGGCTCCGGGGTTTTTAACGCCTCTGGCACAGGTCGCGCATTTTTGCGGAAATGATCGGTCTGCTGGTTGCGTGCGATTTGATAAATCCACGCCGAAACCTGCGCTCGTTCGGGATCAAACAAATGCGCCTTGCGCCAGACTTTAAGCATCACCTCTTGCACCACATCCTCAGCTTGCGCCGAGGAGGCACCAGAGCGCATCACCATGCCTTTGAGGCGAGGGGCGAAATGGTCAAACAGGGCAGAAAATGCCGCCTTGTCGCGCTGATCGCGCACCTTGAGCATCCATTGGGTCTGATCCGATGGGGAGTCAGTCGAGGGGGATGTCACGTCGGTCGGCCCTTTCGCGCAGATCCGGGGTCTGGTGGAGCGCCGTTGAGGGCGGGACGGGCCCGTCTTTTCAAGCGACACCACACATGCCCCTGCCTCAAAAGAGGGAGCGGGCTCCAGCACGGATGCAAACATATGATGGTCTTGGGTCAACATATCTGGTTTACGCGGGCCGTCGAGGGATGGATCACTTTCGGTCTTCACTTTTTTCGATTTTTCTGTGTCGCCTCTCCGGTCGGTTCGGTTTGTGATCATCGTTTTGATCCAAAAGCGCGCGCGCCGCGTAGTGCTTTGTAACCAAGGAGATTAATACATGTCATTTGACGTATCCCCCGCCCCCGTCCAACGGATCGCCATCATTGGCGGCGGTATTTCAGGCCTTGCCGCGGCTTACCGTTTGGCTGGAACGCATGCTGTGACCCTGTTTGAGGCTGAGCCGCGTTTGGGCGGTCATGCGCGCACGGTGATGGCCGGGGTCAAGGGCGACAGGCCGGTGGACACAGGATTTATCGTGTTCAATTACGCCAATTACCCGCATCTTACCGAGATGTTTGCGGCCCTTGATGTGCCGGTTGAGCCAAGTGATATGAGCTTTGGCGCGACGATTGATGGCGGGCGCGTGGAATACGGGCTGAAATCCTTGGCGGCTTTGGTGGGCCAAAAACGCAACCTGCTGCGCCCAGGGTTTGTCCGTATGGTTCGCGACATTTTCCGCTTTAACGCGGGCGCGGAAGCCGCCGCCAAAGACGAGCACATGACCATTGGCGAGATGGTCGAGGATATGAAGCTTGGCGACTGGTTTCAGCGCTACTACCTGATGCCGATCTGTGGCGCGATCTGGTCAACCTCGCCGGAGGACATCCGCGCCTTTCCGGCCCGTGCCTTGGTGCAGTTTTTCCGCAATCACGCGTTGCTCAGCGCCACGGGCCAACACCAATGGTGGACGGTGTCGGGGGGCTCGATTGAATATGTTCGCCGCCTTGAGGCGTATCTTTTGGGACGTGGGGCTGATTTGCGCACAGGTACGCCGATTGCCACGGTTCAGCGCGATGAAATGGGGGTTGAGATCACGCCCTTTGGTGGTGCGCCCGAGCGGTTTGATCAGGTGATTTTTGCCTGCCATTCCGACACGGCGCTCAAACTGCTCGCCGCCCCCTCTGCGGCCGAGGCCCGCGCCCTTTCCGATCTGCGTTACCAAGACAACCGGGTTGTGCTGCATCGTGACGCCTCCTTTATGCCAAAGCGCAAAACCTGTTGGTCCTCTTGGGTCTATCAGGCCAAATCAGACGAGAGCCGCACCCAAATCGGCGTCACCTATTGGATGAACCGGTTGCAAAACATCCCAGAAACCGACCCGCTTTTCGTCACCCTCAATCCAGCCCATGCGCCCGACCCGGCGATGGTTTATGACGAGGTCACCTTTCGCCACCCGGTGTTTGATCATGCGGCCTTGCGCGCCCAAGGCGCGATCGCAGCGCTTCAGGGCCAAAACCGCACATGGTTTGCGGGGGCTTACCTGGGCAACGGGTTCCATGAGGACGGATTCGCAAGCGCCGTGCGCGTCACCGATGCGCTCACCGCACAGGCAGCCATGGCCGCGACGGCCGTCACGATTGCGGCGCAATGAGTGCCCCCGAACATATCGCGGGCCAAACGGTCCATGCCCGGCGCGGGGCGCTCAAACATGCGTTTCGCTATGGCGTGGACTATGTCTTGATCGACCCTGAAAGTCCGCGTCACCCACGCCTGTTTTCGCGCAATCACTTTAACCTGTTTGCCGTGCATGACCGCGATCATGGCGGAGTTCGCGACGCCGGGCGGGGCGCGGTTTGGGCACGGGAGGCGTTGAAAAGCGCTGGTTTGTCAGAGGGGTACAGTCTACGCCTGTTGACGCAGCCCGCGTTTCTTGGGTTTTCCTTCAACCCGGTGAGCTTTTGGTTGGCCTGTCGCGAAGGCGCGCTTGTGGCGGTGATTGCCGAGGTCAACAACACCTTTGGCGATCGGCACAATTACCTCTGCCACCTGCCTGATTTTGCCCCGATCTCCGCCACAGATGAGATCAAAGCCCGCAAAGTGTTTCACGTCTCGCCGTTTCAGGAGATCAAAGGCGGCTATCGCTTTAGCTTTGCCATTCACGCCAACCGGATCGCCATCCGCATCCTGCATGACAATGGCACCGAGGGTCTGATCGCCACGCTCACCGGCGCGCGACACCCGTTGACCAACGGCTCGATCCTGCGCGCCACAGTGCGCCGTCCTTTTGGGGCATTGCGCACGTTGATTTTGATCTACGCCCAAGCGCTCCGGCTCAAAGTCAAAGGGGCCCGCTATCGCCCGCGCCCCGCGCCGCCAAAAGACAGTTTGAGCCCGCCCAAGATGCCCCACACCCCCTCGGCCAAAGAGGTCCAATCATGAAACTTATCCTCATCGCGCTCGTTCTGATTTTGCTGCTCGTCGTGCTCATCCTCTGGCGGCCCGGATATAATTTCCGCGCTCAAAAGCCTGCGGATTACGCCGAGACGACACCGTTGTTTGACCCACAGGTTCACCTCAACGGACCGATCGATTCAGAGGGCGTGATTTATGGCCCCGATGGCCGGGTCTCCTCGCGGTTTGTGGCCCGGATGACCGGGACATGGGACGGGCTGAACGGCACATTGCGCGAGGAATTCACCTATGCCAGCGGCGGTCAGCAGGTGCGCGAATGGACGCTGTCCTTTGATGCCAGCGGCGCGCTGACCGCCACGGCCCCTGACATCATCGGCGTGGGCTCCGGGCAATTGTCAGGCGCGACCCTGTCGATGCGCTATAAAATCAAACTCGAAGAGGACGCAGGCGGGCATGTGTTGGAGGTCACAGACTGGCTCTATCTGGCGCAAAATGGCGTGATCGTGAACCGCTCGGAAATGCGCAAATTCGGCATCAAAGTGGCCGAACTGGTGGCGACGATGCGCCCCGCAGAGGAGGTAAAATGACCTATCAGGGCAAGACCTATTGGATCATCGGCGCCAGCGAAGGGTTGGGCCGGGCTTTGGCCGAAGAATTGGACGCGAAAGGCGCAGGGCTGATCCTGTCGGCGCGATCCGAAGATCGGTTGAACGAGGTCGCGGCCAGTCTCAAACACGCCCGTGCGGTGGTGATGGATGTGACCGATGAGGCCTCCGTGGAACAGGCCTATAAAACGGCGGGTGCGGTTGATGGCATGATCTATGTCGCGGGCACTTACGATCCGATGACGGCGCAACAATGGCAGGCCAAATCGGTCTCAACCATGTTCGCGGTCAACCTGATGGGGGCGGTGTCTGTGCTCCATCATATCGTGCCGGACTTCACCAAACGCGACGCTGGCCACATCGTTTTGATCGGTTCATTGTCGGGGCATCGCGGCCTTCCGGGGGCCATTGGATATGGCGCGAGCAAAGCGGGTTTGATGCATTTGGCCGAGACGCTTTACGCCGATTTGCACAAAAGCGGCGTAAAGGTGCAATGCGCCAATCCGGGCTTTATTCGCACCCGGCTGACCGACAAAAATGACTTTGACATGCCGATGTTGATGGCGCCGAAAGAGGCCGCCGCTCACGTCATGCGCGCGATGGACAGCGGCCGGTTCGAAACCAATTTTCCACGGCCGTTTTCGTGGCTGTTTTCATTGGCGCATTTCATTCCGCGCAGGATTTTCCTAAAAGTAACTGGGGCTTAGGGATCAATCTTCCAGAGATCGTGCGTGGATTGCCTCTGAGATTTCATCGGCGGATTTCAGAGTGCGCACAATGATCGGCACGAACAACGCGGTCAGATTGCGACCCAGCCCGCGCGCGCTTTGTGCCTCACGCACCTCGTCAAAAATACCGCGCACCATTGGAATAAACCGCCAGACCAAGGACATCGCCAAAGCGATTTTCGCTTTTGGCACCCACGCAGGGGCATAGGTCAGCGCGGCCAAGATCCCGTCAATGAATTCGCTGGCTTTGGTGGTAAAGGTCACAAGGCTCGCGGCCCATAAAAGACAGGCAAATCGCGCGACGATATAGGTGGCCATGCCGGGGCCTTCGAGCCAGAGTTGCACCGCAAAAATGATTACCAAGACGTAAAATGCCGGGCGCACGGCCATCACCGCATGAGACGCTTTTAACCCGGCGAGGCCATAGCCAAGTGCGACCAAAACCGCACCAGCCGCCAAGGCGCCCGGATGCGGGATCACAAACAACAGGGTACAATAGACGAACAACAGCCCCAGTTTCAGGGCTGGATGGGCAAGGTGCAGCGGGCTTTGCCCCGGAACGTAAAGCTCGGTCAGCATGTCGAACGCGCAATATAGGCCGGGATCACCGCATCGGGGGGGCCATCGTTGATGATATGGCCGTCCTCAATGTGCAAGATGCGGTCAAACCCGGTGAGCAGGTCAAGATCATGCGACACCACCACCGCAGGGTGCGGCAAAGCATCAAGCACCGACATGAAACGCAACTTATTGCGCAGGTCCAACAGCGTGGTGGGTTCGTCAAACACGATGAGATCGGGACGGGTGACAAGCACACCGGCCAACGCCACCATTTGCTTTTCCCCGCCCGACAATTGATGGGTCAGACGCTCACGCAGATGGGTCAAGGACAGCTCGGTGAGCACAGCGTCGATCCGTGCCTTGATGTCTGGCTTTGACAGTTTGCGCGCCTTCAGTCCAAAGGCGAGGTCTTCGTCCACCATCGGGAAAACGATTTGATTGTCTGGATTTTGAAAGACAAAGCCAACATGCTGGCGCAGGTCGGTTTTATCCTCTCCTTTGTAGCTCACGCTCCCGGTGGTTGGGCGTTCCAAGCCGTTGAACAGGCGTAGAAACGTGCTTTTGCCGGAGCCATTGTTGCCGATCACGCCAATACGGTGTTCGGACAAGTTGAGGCTGATCTCCGACAGGATCGTGCGACCCTCTTTGGTGACGGTGACCCTGTCGAACTGTATCATCTGAGCGTTTGATCCAAGTTACGCGGCGCGCGCGCCGATGATCGGATAGCTGCGCTTGACGGTGATCATGACACCCGCCGCGATCACGCATTTGACCAGATCGCCGGGGACAAAGGCAATAGAACCGCCGATGGCTTTGGACAGGGGCACACCTGCGGACAGGGTGATCCATGGAATGCCGACCAGATACATCACAACGATGCCACCAAAGGCGCAAATGAGGGCGGCGTGGAGAAAGGACAAACCATCCCAGAATTTTTCAGTGAGCCAGCCGATGACAAACGCGGCCAAGACCCAACCGGCCAAAAAGCCTGCAGAGGGTCCAAAGAACACCGCCAAACCGCCGCGCCCGCCGGACAAAAGCGGCAATCCAATCGCGACCAGCACCAGCAGCAAGATGATCGACAATGCGCCGCGCTTTGCGCCCAGAACGCCACCCGCAAGCATCACGCCCAGCGATTGTGCGGTGATTGGCACTGACAGGACCGGCAAGGTGATCGGCGGAAAGACGCCCGCCACCGCAGTGATGGCGGCGAACAGGGCGATGAAAACGATGTCGCGTGTGGTCATGAAAGTGGGTCCTCTGTCTGGTGCGGTTTTGATTTTTGCCGTTTTTTGTTATATTTTTGTGTGGCCGCCGAAATGGAGGTCCCGAGGGCCAAAGGTCTTGGCGCCGAGTGTTACCCGGCGAAGACAGGCGCGGTAAAGCCTTATTTTATGGGATTTTAGTCCAAACCGCTTTCGGGGGCGGGTTTGCAAAAAGGCTATTCAAACCCGATAGTGAGGCGCCCGGATTGCAGAGCGTTTGCAAAGCATAGCACTGACCGGCCCGTCACCAGCTCAATCTGCGGACGCTGAGAAAACTTAGTCCGGCCATGATCCCCGCCGTGGCAAGGCAGAGGGGCAGGCCTCCCGCCTGATAGGAGAGACCCGACAAAAGCGTGCCCAAAAGCCGCCCCCCGGCATTGGCCATGTAGTAAAATCCGACATCCATGGTGACGCGATCCGTGCCAGAGAAGGCGAGGATGAGATAGGAATGCACCGAGGAATTGATCGCAAAGACAAAGCCAAAGAGCAAAAGCCCGGCGACCAAAGAGAGCGTGAGCCAGAGCGTTGGCGCACCCGCGATCAGGGCTAGGCCTGCGAGGGCGAAAGGGATCGGCGTTAAAAATCCGGCCCAATGCATGGCCGATCGCGTGGTCTGCGTGACGCTGTGAGAGGCGGCGTTGAGAAGTTTCGGGGCAAAGCCTTGCACCGCGCCATAGGCGATGATCCACAGCGCCATAAAACCGCCAACGATGAAAAACGCCTCGCGCGCCCCTTCGGGTGTGCCATCTGAGAGCACATCGTGAAAATAGATCGGCAGACCGACGACAAACCACACATCGCGCGCGCCAAACAGGAACATCCGCGCCAAGGAGAGTTGATTGACGCGCGTGTCCTTGGAGAACACGGCGGAGAATTTGGTGCCCTTTTTGCCAACGGGCAAACCTTTTGGCAAAAACAGGACCACCGAGATCAGGATCACCGCCAAAAGCGCGGCCATGCTCCACAACGACAGTTTGAACCCGACGAGGCCCAACATCGCGGCACCGACGAAAAAGCCCAAACCTTTGACGGCGTTTTTCGATCCTGTCAGGACGGCGACCCATCGAAACAGCGCGCCGTCTCCCGTCGGGGCCAAGAGTTTCACCGCCGATTTGGACGACATTTTCGCCAAATCTTTCGCCACGCCGGACGCGCCTTGAACGGCCATGACATAGACGACAGAGACGCCAACGGACCACGCCGGGTTGAGACCCGCCAGTGCCACCAAGGCGGCAATTTGGATCGCCAGCCCGGCAAACAAGGTAGCCGCCAAACCAAACCGCGCGGCCAACCATCCGGCGGTGAGATTGGTCACGATCCCCGCCACCTCATAGAGCAAAAACAGCCACGCCAATTGGATCGGAGAAAACCCCAACCCATTGAAATGCAATAGGACCAGCATTCGCAAAGCACCATCACAGAGCATGAAGGCCCAGTACGATGCAGTCACCGCCATATAGGCGCGCAAGGGGTTTTGCTGGGGCGTGGTCGAACTCATCACATCGACCCTGCCACCAAACGGGCAACATCGGCCAAACGGCAGGCATAGCCCCACTCATTGTCGTACCACGCGTAGATTTTGACCTGTGTGCCGTGGATCACCATGGTCGATTGCGCATCAACAATGCTTGAACGCGGGTCGTTGATATAGTCACAGGACACGAGCGGCCGGGTCTCATAGCCCAAAATGCCCGCAAGTTCGCCTTCGGATGCGGCTTTGAACAGGGCGTTGACCTCTTCGGCGGTGGTTTCGCGTTCGACCTCAAAGACGCAATCGGTCAAAGAGGCATTGAGCAAAGGCACCCGGACCGCATGGCCGTTCAAACGGCCTTTCAGTTCGGGGTAGATCAATGTGATCGCCGTGGCCGACCCGGTGGTGGTCGGGATCAGGTTGGTCATCGCTGAGCGCGCCCGACGCATGTCTTTGGCGGGGCGATCCACGATGGTTTGGGTGTTGGTCACGTCATGGATCGTGGTGATCGACCCATGTTTGATGCCAAGGGATTCGTGGATCACTTTGACCACCGGGGCCAAACAATTGGTGGTACAGGACGCCGCCGTCACCAGATTATGCGTGGCCGGATCATAGAGGTGATGGTTCACCCCGTAGACCAGATTGAGCGCGCCACCGTCTTTGACCGGGGCGGAGACCACCACTTTTTTCACCCCGGCCTCGTAATAGGGGGCGATTGTGTCGGCGGTTTTAAACACCCCGGTGCAGTCAATCACCAGATCGACGTCGAGTGCGGCCAAAGGCAGGTCTTCGATCCGGGCGTGGCGGGTCAACATCATATGGGTGCCGTTCACCGTCAGGCTGTCGGCATCATGCGAAATCTGTGCGCCCCAGCGGCCATGAACCGAGTCAAATTCCAGCAACAGCGCGTGCTGCTCGGCGTCTCCAGCGAGGTCATTGATCAACACGATATTCTCGCCAAGGCCGCGATCAAACAGGTCACGAAGGGCCAGTTTTCCCATCCGACCAAGGCCGTTGAGCGCGATTTTTGGAGCTGAGGTCTGGGTCATGACGGGGTCCTTTCAGAACCGGAAATCTGGTCGATCTGAGATTGAAGTGACAGCCGGTCCAACCCGTCCAGACGCAGTGCGGCAAAGGCTTTGATCCGGTGAAAGAGCTGGCTGTAGGTCTGCGCAAAGGCGAGAGCTTTCTCCGCCTCGGTGCCGGTCGCTTTGACCGGGTCGGGCAATCCCCAATGGGCGCTCAAAGGCTGGCCAATCCAGGGGGCGCAGTCTTCGCTTGCGGCCAAGTCGCAGACGGTGAACACGAAATCAAAGGCAGGCGTCTCTTTGGTTTGAAAGGTCGTAATGTCTTTGGATGTCAGTCCTGTGGTGTCATGCCCATTGCGTTCTAAAAGCGAGAGGGTCATCGGGTGGACCGCACCATTGGGGCGGGTTCCAGCCGAAAAGGCGACAAATCGGCCATGGCCCACCGCGTTGAGGATCGCCTCGGCCATGATGGATCGTGCGGAATTGCCTGAACACAGGAACAACACGCGGTAGGGGGATGTGTGGGACAAGCGAGTCTCCTCGGGGCAAATTTCGGGACGTCCGCGGCAACAATCGTTGACCAGATAGCCGACCAAGCCCTCGCAGGTGGCCAAATCGACCTGATAGTACAACGAGCGCCCGTCGCGTTTGGCGTGGATCAGCCCGGCCTGTGTCAAATCAGACAAGTAACCGGACAGGGTGTTGGCTTTCAGATCCAGCGCGGCGACCATTTCGGACGGGCGCACCGGATGGGGCGCAAAGCGCATCAATAGGCGAAACACCGCAAGCCGCCCTTCGTGTCCAAGAGCGGCAAAGGCGGTTTGGGCCATGGGTGAGTCGAATGTCATCTTTTCCATAATTCGCGAATAATAGAATTATATAAAAACCCCAAGTGAAGATTTTGTAACAGGCGGCATTTTCGCCCCAAAGGTGAGACACCCCGCCGCAGATGAGCCCCCTATGCGGTATCAAAGATTGCGCTACCTGTCTGAGCATGCCAGCAAAGGCGCATAACAATCAAAAACACCGCTCGGATCACGCGCGCATGACAAAACTGAAAAAAACCAAAGCCGTCGCGCCCGAGCGACAGGTGCTCGCGACGCTTTTGTCGCGTGAGGCCAAGGGGATCAAACATGCCTCACGGCTCAGCGCCCTGTCCGCACTTGTGTGGGTGGTGCAAGCGGCTCTGGTGGCTTCGGTGTTTTCGCGGCTTTTGACCGGGGTAGGTGGCGTGTCGGTTGTTGCGGGCTCGTTGGGATTTCTGGCCCTCGCCGCGCTGCGCCTTGCCCTTTCGTATATCGCAGAGGGGCTGTTATTTCGCGCAGGCCAGTCGATTGTCACCCAGACCCGGCAAGAGATTTTGGACCGTGAAGCCCAAAGCGTTGGCACCTCCGCCTTTGGCGGCCCCGGCGCGCTGGCGGCTTTGGCTTGCGAAAAACTCGACGCGCTTTTGCCTTACATCACCCGCTACGCCCCGGCGCAGGCGCGGGTCAAAACCGTGCCTTTGGTCATCCTCGCGCTGGCGTTTTGGCACTCTTGGGCGGTGGGTGTGGTGCTTTTGATCGCTGGCCCGCTTATTCCGGTGTTCATGGCGCTCGTGGGCTATGCCGCCAAAGAGGCGTCCGAACGGCAAATGTCCGAGATCGGCACGCTCAACGACCTGTTGGTCGATCGGTTGGCGGCATTGGCGGATATGCGTCTTTTGGGGGCCTCCCCACGGGTGATCATGCAATTTGAAACCGCCGCCGATGACTTGCGCGCCCGCACCATGGCCGTGTTGCGCGTCGCGTTCCTCTCCTCCACCGTGCTCGAACTCTTTGCCGCTTTGGGCGTGGCAATGGTCGCGGTCTGGGTCGGGTTTTCGCTTTTGGGCGAACTGTCTTGGGGCGCTTACGGCGCGGGGTTGACGCCCTGGGCCGGGATGTTCCTCTTATTGCTTTCGCCCGATTATTTCCAACCTTTGCGAGACCTGTCTGCGGCGTGGCATGACAAGGCGGCGGGGCTGGCCGTGGCCAAGGATTTGGCCGCGTGGCAAGACGCGACATCTACGCCGCTTTTGGGCAAAGGGGCCGCCTCTGCGCCTTTGCCAGCTCCGGCAGAGATCACGCTCGCAGGCGTGTCGGCCCAACGTGGCCCGCGTTTGATCTCCTATCCAGATCTCACAATCTCACCGGGCGCGCGCATCGCGTTGTCCGGTCCGTCCGGGGCGGGAAAAACCACGCTTTTGCGTCTGATCGCGGGGCTGGAACACCCGGCCTCGGGCGAGATCACCGTGGCGGGGCAGCCGCTCACCGCCGAGACCGCCGACGCATGGCGCGCCCGCCTTGGCTGGATGCCACAAGCGCCGATGTTTTTTGGCCGCTCTCTACGTCACAACATCACCTTCGGTGCGCCATTGACGCCCGATGTGATCGACGCGGCGGCGCTTAAAGATGTCCTTAAAACCCTGCCCAAGGGCGATTTGACCCTGTTGGGGGAAACTGGCGGCGGGCTGTCAGGCGGTGAGGCACGGCGGGTGATGTTAGCCCGCGCACTCGCGGCAAACCCCGATGTTGTGCTGGCCGATGAACCGACCGCAGATCTTGACCGCGACACGGCGGATCGCATCACTGAGGGTCTCATGGCCTTGGCCGCGCGTGGGGCGACGGTGATTGTCGCCACCCATGATCCGGTGCTGATCGCGCGCATGGATCAAGTCGTCGACATTCAGCCCGAAGATCATCCTCTTGATGCGGAGGCCGCCCAATGACCGCTTTGTGGCGCATTTTCACCCTCATGGTCAAAGGCGAGACGACATCGCTTATGCGTGGCCTGTTGTTGTCCACCCTCGTGCTGATGATGGGCGCGGCTTTGTTGGGCCTGTCGGGGTGGTTCATCACGGCGGCTTCTGCTGCGGGTTTGATTGGCGCGGGTGCGGTGTTTGACGTGTTCCGCCCTTCCGCCATGGTGCGGTTCTTGGCGATTGGTCGCACCGCGACGCGCTACGGCGAACGCATCCTCACCCATGACGCCACGTTGCGGGCGCTGACCCGATTGCGGGTGGCGCTTTTGAGCCGGGTTGCGGCGCGGTCTTATGATCGGCTGATCCGTCTGCGCGGCGCACAGGCGCTCAACCGGATCGTTGCCGATGTCGATGCCCTTGATGGCGTGCCTTTGCGGCTGTTTTTGCCGCTGATTGCCGGGGCCGTGACCCAAATCGTCGCTTTTGCGGTGATCTCATGGCTGGTCGATCTGCGTGTGGGCTTGGCGATTTTCGGGCTGTTCACCATTGGTGGCGCGGGCGTGTTGCTTTGGGGCATTCGACGGGCGCAGACGCCATCAAAGCTGATGGAAATGGCGGCGCAGGCGTTTCGCTCGCGGCTCATTGACCTGATCACCGGGCGCGAAGATTTGGCGGTCTATGGCCAACTGACGACACAGACAGAAACCTCCCGCAGCGCGGAAATGCGCCGTCAATCGGCGGCCACACAGACCGATCATCTGGAGCGTCAAATCGGGGCCGCCTTGATGGCGGTCAGTGCCTTGGCCGCGGGCTCTGCGCTTTGGATTGGCGGGCATTTGGCCGAAATGGGCGAGATTTCACCCGCCCGTGCCGCGATAGGATTTTTTGCCGCCCTTGCCTTGATGGAAACGCTTGCGCCTCTGCGTCGGGCTGTGGCCGAGATTGGTCGGATGATCGGGGCCGCACGACGGGTGTCGGAGCAGCTTGGCCCGGAGGTCGCACCCATCGTGCATTCTGTGCCGAACGGCTCAACGGATTTGATTTTCTCGGACGTCAGTTTTGCCCGCAACGCAGGGGCGCGCCGCGTGATTGACGGTTTTGATCTGACGCTCAAACCCGGCGAGTGGGTCGCGCTCAAAGGGCCGTCGGGCGTGGGCAAAACCACGGTGCTTTTGCTTGGTGCAGGGGCGCTGTCACCCTCCGGTGGGCAGGTGCGCCTCTGTGATCACCCCGTCACGCACTGTTCACCCGGCACTGTCACTTTGGTGGGGCAGCGCGCGTCGCTTTTGCGCGGCACAGTGGCGGAGAATTTGCGAATTGTGGCGCCAGAGGCCGAGGATGACGCGCTTTGGGCGGCGCTTGCGGCGGTCGCCTTGGACGATGTCGTGCGCGCCAAAGGCGGCCTGTCGATGCGGCTTGGGCCACGCGGCGCGGGCCTGTCGGGGGGCGAAGCACGCCGTCTTGTGTTGGCGCGGGCCGTGTTGCGCAAGCCTTTGGTTTTGCTTTTGGATGAGCCGACCGAAGGCTTGGACCATGCCACGTCCTTGCGTGTGCTGGCCGGGATTCGGGCGGCGTTGCCGAACACCGGCGTTTTGATGGCGGCGCATCGGGCCGAAGAGCAGGGTGCGTCTGATCGAATTTTGACATTGGGTTAAACTGGGCCGATCTTGGTCCTGATGTCACATGAAATTGAGTGCCAAAGCGGAGGGCGCGCGCCCATGTCGCGGTCACAAAAAGATATATCTGTAATATTGCATTTATTGATGTGAGTCAAAGTGCTGATCTGTGCCGCGACTTATGCAAGGTCTTAAATATATATCTGCGAGATATGTTTCTCGCGTAATAGGAGCATGAGACAATGGAGTTCGGATTGGTCGAGCTGTCGCGTCTGCAATTCGCGTCGACAGCACTTTTCCACTTTCTCTTTGTGCCGCTGACGCTGGGTCTGTCGATCATCGTCGCGATTATGGAGACTGTGTATGTGATGACGGGCCGCCCGATTTGGCGGCAGATGACGAAATTCTGGGGTACGCTGTTTGGGATCAACTTTGTCCTGGGCGTCGCCACCGGCATCACGATGGAATTTCAGTTCGGGATGAACTGGTCCTATTATTCTCATTACGTCGGTGACATTTTCGGCGCGCCTTTGGCGATTGAGGGTTTGATGGCCTTTTTCCTTGAAGCCACCTTTGTCGGGTTGTTTTTCTTTGGCTGGGACAAGCTGTCGCGTACCGCGCACCTTGTGGTCGCTTGGTTGGTTGCCATCGGGTCGAATTTCTCGGCGCTGTGGATTTTGATCGCCAATGGGTGGATGCAAAACCCGGTGGGGGCCGTGTTCAACCCCGACACGATGCGCATGGAAATGACCAATTTCTTCGAGGTCGTGTTTAACGAGGTGGCGCAGGCCAAATTCGTTCACACCGTTTCGGCAGGTTATGTCACCGCCTCTGTGTTCGTGCTGGGTGTCTCGTCTTGGTATCTCTTGAAGGGCCGCCACATGGAATTGGCCCGCCGCTCTATTGCGGTTGCGTCGGCCTTTGGCTTGGCGGCCGCCTTGTCTGTGGTGGTTTTGGGCGATGAGTCTGGGTACTCCGCTTCGCACACTCAAAAAATGAAACTCGCGGCGATCGAGGCGATGTGGGAAACCCATCCGGCGCCTGCGCCGTTCACGTTGATCGGTTTTCCGGACAAAGAGGCGCGCGAAACCCATTATGCCATCGAAATCCCCTATGTGATGGGCCTGATTGGCACGCGCTCTTTGACGCATGAAATTCCGGGCATCGACCAACTTGTCGCTGAATCAAAAGACAAAGTCCGTTCTGGTATCATCGCCTATGACGCGCTGATGACCATCCGGTCTGAGCGCGACAATACTCCGGCGGATGTGCGCGCCACATTCGAAGAACACTCCGAGGATTTGGGCTATGCCCTCTTGCTCAAGCGTTATGTCGATGATCCAAGAGAGGCCACAGAGGCGCAAATCCAGCAGGCCGCAGACGACACCGTGCCGGGCGTTTGGCCGATCTTCTGGGCCTTCCGCATCATGGTCGGGCTGGGCTTTAGCTTCATCGCGGTCATGGCGTTTTTCTTTTATCGCGCCTCGTTCAAAGGCATGCAATTCCCGCGCTGGGCACTGCGTTTGGGCGTGATCATCATCCCGGCCCCGTGGATTGCCGCCGAGCTTGGCTGGTTCGTCGCAGAATTTGGCCGCCAACCTTGGACCGTGGATGGCATTCTGCCCACCGCCTTGTCGGCCTCGAACCTGTCGATCACCGACCTTCTGATCACGCTGACAGGCTTTGTGGTGTTCTACACCGTGCTGTTCATCGTCGAGATGGGCTTGATGCTCAAATACATCAAAAAGGGCCCCTATATGGATGTTGCAGAAACCGACACATGGATGGAGCGCCATTCGCACCGTCTGCGCACCCATGATGGCCAAGGCCCCTTTGCTGAAACCCCTGCGGAGTAAATGACATGATCCTTCACGACTTGATCTCTTTCGACATCCTCCGCGTGATCTGGTGGGCGCTTTTGGGCGTGCTCCTGATTGGCTTTGCCCTGACCGACGGCTTTGATTTGGGGGTCGGGGCCTTGTTGCCTTTCGTTGGCAAATCCGACACCGAACGCCGGGTGATCATCAACACCATCGGCCCGGTTTGGGAAGGCAACCAAGTGTGGTTCATCTTGGGCGGGGGGGCGATTTTCGCCGCTTGGCCGCCGCTTTATGCGGTGTCGTTCTCGGGCTTTTACCTTGCGATGTTCTTGGTGCTTGCCGCGCTGATCCTACGGCCTGTGGGTTTTAAATATCGGTCCAAACGCGAAAGTGCGACATGGCGAACGACATGGGATTGGGCGCTGTTCGTGGGCGGTGCGGTGCCTGCGCTGATCTTTGGTGTGGCTGTTGGCAACGTGTTGCAAGGTGTGCCGTTCTACCTCACCCCTGACATGTTGATGCCGATGTATGAGGGCAACTCGATCATGAAGCTCTTGGGCCTTTTGAACCCCTATGCGCTTTTGGCCGGTGTGGTGTCGCTGTCCATGTTGTTGATGCACGGCTCTGCCTGGCTTGGCCTGAAAACCGAAGGCGTGATTGCTGAGCGCGCCCGCCGCATTGGGGCCGTTGCGGGGATCGTTGCTGCGGTGTCTTATGCGCTTGCGGGGCTTTGGTTGGCCTTCGGCATTGAGGGCTATCAGATTGTTGGTGAGGTGGTCAAAGACGGGCCGTCTAATCCGCTGTTCTCCGACGTCACCCGTGGTGGTAGCTGGATGGACGCCTACGCCACCCGGCCTTGGATTGCTGTGGCCCCGATCATGGGCTTTGTTGGTATTGCTCTGGCCGTGATGGGGCTGCGCGCAGGCCGTGAAGTGTCCACGCTCTTGTTCTCCAAGCTCGCGATCTTTGGCATCATCTCTTCGGTCGGGTTAACGATGTTCCCGTTCATCCTGCCCTCGACCGTTGATCCGGCAAGCTCGCTCACCGTTTGGGACAGCTCCTCCTCGCATCTCACCCTCTTTGTGATGCTGGTCTGTGCGATCATTTTTGTCCCGCTCATCCTCGCCTACACCTCTTGGGTTTACAAAGTCCTCTGGGGCAAAGTGACCGAAGAGGATGTCACCCAAAACTCGCAAAGCTACTGAGAAAGGAAAGACTTATGTGGTATTTCGCTTGGCTTTTAGGCCTCCCGCTCGCTGCCCTTTTCGCTGTGCTCAATGCGATGTGGCTTGAGATGCGCGAAGATGCGCGCCTCACCCAGGAGGCTGACGAAGACACCGCCGCCTGACTTCGCGTCCCTGTCAGGAGGTGCGACCCCCGAGGGCGGATGTAGTTCCCCGCCCTCGGGACCAATAATCCCAGATACGCTGTCCTTCGGGGCAGATTTTTCACCTCAGATAAATGCATACATATGCATACGTTAATGCGGAGATCCCTATGTACACCCGTTCTTCACTCCCGCTTGATCGGCGCGGATTCTTAGGCCTCGCCATCGGCGCAACGGCCCTTGCCGCAAGCTCCGGCCAGGCTGAGGCCTCCCCCCTCAAAACATCGGCCAAAATCGTCATTATCGGTGCGGGCGCGGGCGGCACAGCACTGGCCAACCGTTTGGTCACCCGCCTTGAAGGCGCTCAGATCACCCTGCTTGATCCGCGCCAAGAGCATCTCTATCAACCCGGTCTGACATTGGTCGCCGCCGGTCTCAAATCTGCCGATTACGTCACCTCCAAAACAACCGATTGGTTGCCCAAAGGCGTCACGTTGATCGCGCAAAAAGCCGCCGCCATAGACCCCGTCGCGAAAACCGTATCAACCGAAAGCGGTGACACGCTTGCATACGATTTCCTCGTCGTGGCCCCCGGGCTTGTACTCGATCATGACGCGATCGAGGGCTTTTCCCTTGATATGGTAGGCGAAAACGGCATCGGCGCTTTGTATGCCGGGCCGCAATACGCCAGTGCCACATGGAAAGCCGCCTCGACATTTATCGAAGAGGGCGGTCACGGTGTGTTCACCCGTCCGGGCACCGAAATGAAATGCGCCGGCGCGCCTTTGAAACACACGTTTCTGATTGATGACCGCCTGCGCCGCGCCGGACACCGAGGCAAAGCCGAAATCACCTACGCCGCCCATGATGGCGCGCTGTTTGGGGTGCCGATTGTGTCGGAAAAGGTCCGCATGATCTTTGGGGATCGGACTATTGCGCCAGTGTATCATCACGTTCTCACATCCATCGACGTTGGCACCAAACGCGCAACATTCACCACCGCTGATGGTACAGATGAGATTGACTATGATTATCTTCACGTCATCCCGCCGCAGCGTGCGCCTGAGGTGATCCGCCAATCCGGTCTCTCCTGGGCTGATAAATGGACCGACCAAGGCTGGGTCGAATGCGACATGGCCACGTTGCAACACCTGCGCTACCCCGAAATTTGGGCGCTTGGCGATGTGGCAGGCGTCCCAAAGGGCAAAACCGCCGCGTCGGTGAAATGGCAAGTGCCGGTGGTCGAGGATCAAATCCTCTCCGCCATCGCGGGCACCGAGCCGAGCGCGACCTACAACGGCTATACCTCTTGCCCGATGATCACCAAAATCGGCCGCGCCATGTTGGTCGAATTTGATTACAACAACAACCTCACCCCCTCCTTCCCCGGCATCATTCCCCCGCTCGAAGAGCTATGGATTTCGTGGTTGATGAAAGAGGTCGCCCTGAAAGCCACCTATAACGCCATGCTGCGTGGCAAAGCATAAGGAGCGCGCGCAATGAAAGATTTAACAGTTCAAACCCTCCTTGCTGTGTTCGAGGAAATCTTTGGCCGGGGTCTGTTTTGGGCCATGGTTGTCGCTGCCGTTTTGGTGACTGTCGGCTATATCTATGTGCTGATCCGGGATCGGTCGGTGAGTTGGCGCAAATTCCTTTGGGCACAACTTTCCATGCCATTGGGTGCGATTGGTGCGGTCTGGTTTGTGATGGCCATGACCCATTCCGCGCTTTCCGACATCGGCGGGGCCATTGATGTCGTCGTGCTTTTGGGCGTGGCTGGGATGGGCGCGGTCGGCATGGCAATCTTGGTCTACACCGTCCAGTCCATCCTGAGAAAACCGCAAAGCGACCCTGCATCCTGACGGCCGCGAGAGCGACCCGAAGGTCAAGCCCCCCATCTCGTGCGGAGTGGGGGGCTTGTTTGCGCGGGCACGCCGGGGGGCGCTAAGGGGCTTTCTCTTTACATCACGACAGCGCTCCTTTAATCGCACAGTGATGGACCGCGTGAACGGAAAAAGGCCTTGAGTACGAGATATGTGTGACACTTCCATCATCATTCCCGCCCGCAATGAGGCCGAAAACATCGAGGCTTTGCTGGATGGCATTGCGCAAGCCTGTACCGCTATTGGCCCGTGGGAAGTGATCGTCATCGACGATGCCTCTGATGATGGCATGGCCGACATCCTTGCCCGACGTATGATCCAGATGCCCGAGCTTCGGGTGATCCGTCACAACCGTTCCGGCGGTCAATCGGCGGGGGTGCATTCGGGTGTGCGTGCCGCGCGTGGTACGTATATCTGCACGCTCGATGGCGATGGTCAAAACCCACCGTCTGAGATCCCGAACATGCTGGCCCCTTTCAAAGGGCCAAACAGGGCGCAGATCGGGCTCGTCGCCGGTCAACGCGTGGCCCGGCAAGACACTTGGTCCAAACGCTACGCCTCTAAATTTGCCAATGCGCTGCGCTCCAAAATCCTCAAAGATGGCACCCGTGACACCGGATGTGGCCTCAAAGCCTTTCGCCGCGATGACTTTTTGGCGCTGCCCTATTTCGATCACATGCACCGCTATTTACCTGCGCTCTTTGCTCGCGACGGTTGGACCATTGCCCATGTCGACGTGTCCCATGCGGCGCGTGGCGGCGGTCGCTCGCATTATTCCAATCTTCAGCGCGCGCTTGTCGGTGCGACTGATTTGATCGGGGTGGCGTGGCTTTTGAAACGTCGCAAAAAAGCTCAGCCCACCGAAGTTACCCGTTCCGAAGATCAAGGCTAAGCTTATGCAAATGCTGATGAATATGCTCCACGTCGACAGTGTTGCCGAGCTGTGGTGGGTGGTTTTTGGACTGGCCGCGCAGCTCATGTTCACGGCGCGGTTTCTGTTGCAATGGATTGCCTCTGAACGGGCCAAAGACAGCGTCATGCCCGTCGCGTTTTGGTATTTCTCTCTGATCGGCGGCGTGATGCTTTTGATCTATGCGCTCTATCGGGCCGACCCCGTGTTTATTCTGGGGCAGGCCCTCGGCGTCTTTATTTACGCCCGCAACCTTTGGCTGATTTATGCAAAACGACGCGCCCAACCCACCCCGTCTGAATGAGTGGCTTCCAACCGCTCTGATCCTTGTCGTCGTGGCCGTTGGCCTGCGGCTTTTGGCGCTTGCCTTTGATCACACAGACCTGTTCGTGGATGAGGTGCAATATTGGTTTTGGGGCCAAAACCTTGATTTCGGGTATTATTCCAAACCGCCATTGATCGGCTGGGTGATCCGTTTGGTCACCGATCTGGCTGGCTCCGATGCGGCGTTTTGGGTGCGGATGCCCGGTGCGGTGTTGCATGGCATCACGGCTTTGATCTTGGGCGCAATGGCTGCGCGGTTGGCCGGACGCACCGCCGCGCTTTGGACCGTGGCACTCTATCTCTCGCTGCCTTTCGTCAGCCTCGGTTCGGTGATGATCTCGACCGATACGATCATGGCACCGTTTTATGCCGCCGCGCTTTTGTTTCTGTTCCGCACCGCCGAAACGCGGCGGGCCTCTGACGCGCTGGCGGTCGGCGTGTGTGCCGGACTGGCCTTTATGGCGAAATATGCCGCCATTTACATCTTGGCCGGGGCCGGGTTGGCGATGATTTTTGTGCCCATGATGCGACCCGGTTGGCGCAATCTTGCCGTGATGATCCTGGGCTTTGCCTTGGTGATCTCGCCCAATGTTGTGTGGAACCTCTCGCATGACTTGACCACCGTGTCGCACACGATGGACAATGCCGGTTGGGTGCGGCACGGCGCAAAATTCGACCTCGGCTCACTCCTGACGTTTTTCGGCAGCCAGTTTGGTGTCTTTGGCGTGATCCCGATGGCGGCACTGGTCTGGGCCTATCTGCGCCCGCGCACGCAGGCCCATGTCGCTCTTATACTCTTGTCGATCCCTGCCATTTTTGCCGTGTCCATTCAGTCGCTTATGGATAAGGCCTATGCCAATTGGGCAATTGCCACCTATTTCGCCGGTACGGTTTTGGTGGTGATGGTCTTGCCGCGGGGGGGACGGATTGCGGCTCTTGCCCTGAATGGCATTTTGGCCGTGACGCTTCCGGTCTTGCTCATCCTCGCCCCGTGGCCGATGTCGGGCGATAAGCCGCTTTTGAACCGCTATCTTGGTCGTCATGCCCTCTCCGAGAGCATCCTGACCTTGGCCGAGCGCGAGGACCTGCCTGTTGTTGCGTCCAATCGTGATGTCTTGGCCGATTTGTTTTATACGGGCCGCGATCGTGATGTGGCCCTCTATGCCATGCCCGAAACAGGGCGTCCTTCAAGCTATTATGCCCAAAATTTCACGCTGCCGAAGGAGATGCTTGGCTCCGTCTTGGTGATTTCCGTCGGTGACATCACCTGTCCGGGCGAGGCGTTTGACGGGCTGGTGCGTGAGGGCACGTGGGTGAAGACTGATCTGCGTGCAACCCGTGTGAAAGCCGCGTGTTTGTTCAAAAACTGAGCGAGACAGCGCGCCGCTCAGTGCCCGGTTTGTTTCAAAACGACCCCGGCTGTGCGCGCAATCAAGGCTATATCCGTGCGCAAGCTCAGGCGTCTGTAATAGAGGTGGTCGTAGCGGACGCGGTCGGTGAAACTGGTCTCCCCGCGCCCTGAAATTTGCCAAACACCAGTGATGCCGGGGCGCATTTCAAAATACGCCCAACCATTGGCCGCCTCATACAGCATCTGCTGGCTGGTCATAAACGGACGCGGTCCGACAAAGCTCATATCGCCTTTGATGACGTTCAAAAGTTGAGGCAACTCATCGAGGCTGGTGGCGCGAATGAACTGACCCACTTTGGTGATCCTGGGATCATGGCGTAATTTTTGATACTTAAGCCACTCTTCCGCAACCTCGGGATCTTCACGGCACAAGCGTTCCAAAAGCTCATCGGCATTCTGGCGCATGCTGCGAAGCTTATAAAACTGGAACAGTTTGCCGTTTCGTCCAACCCGGCGCTGCATATAAAATGCAGGACCACCGTCAAGGCGCACAAGAAGGGCGAGCACCAAGATCACCGGCAAAATAAAGGGGATCATCGCGGCGGCGAGCAGCAGGTCAAAAGCGCGTTTGCCGCCTTTTCTATAAAAAAATCCTGACTGGGGTGGAACGGGACGCGCCCCTTTGGACAGATCATTACTATTTTTTGATAAAATGGACATATTCGCCCCCCCGCGAATAGCGACTGGTTATTTGAAACACGTATTACTGCGCCTGCCTTGCGCGATTCTTTGGATCGGGGATAGCGATCCCGCGGGTTTGTATCACGGTTTATAGCTAGAGCGCAGTTTCATGTGGGAATTTTATTTTCTACTCGCAAAAGTCTGCCGATTCTTTGGTGGATTTACTGTGGTGGTCGCATGATGGAGGGTAAATTTGGTGCCTTGCGCCACGCTTTGAAGGGCTTGCACTTTGACGCTTGCCCACCATTATGGTGAAAATTTTCAAGACGCAGAGCGCAGATAGGCCCTGGCGTGGCTTGCTATGTGGTTTAGACGAATGGGATTGTGACGATGATGGAGACCAAATGACGGGGCAGGTGGCACAGTGGTTTGGCTTGGGCGCTGCAGAGTGGCAGGCCGTGGCCCTGTCTCTCAAAGTGGCCTTTTGGGCCGCGCTCCTCAGCCTGCCTTTGGGCATTTTCGCCGCCTTTGCCTTGGCGCGCTGGCGCTTTGTGGGGCGTGAGATCCTCAATGGGTTGGTGCATTTGCCGTTGATCCTTCCGCCTGTGGTTACGGGCTATCTGCTGTTGATGACATTTGGCGCGCGTGCACCGATTGGCGCGGCGCTTCAAGACATCGGGATTGTTTTTGCCTTTCGCTGGAGCGGTGCCGCTTTGGCTGCGGCGATCATGGGCTTTCCTTTGATGGTGCGGGCAATCCGCCTGTCAATCGAGGCGGTTGATCCCAAATTGGAGGCCGCCGCAGCCTCTCTTGGTGCCTCACCGATCCGAGTGTTTTGGACCGTGACGTTGCCCTTGGCCTTGCCCGGTGTGCTGGCCGGAGTGGTTTTGGCCTTTGCCAAGGCTCTGGGTGAATTTGGCGCGACGATCACCTTTGTCTCCAACATTCCGGGCCAAACCCGCACATTGCCCTCGGCTATCTACGCGTTTTTGCAGGTGCCCGGCGGTGAAAATGCGGCCCTAAGATTGGTGGTGATTTCGATCGTTTTGGCGATGAGTGCGCTGATCCTGTCAGAGATTCTGGCCCGCCGCATGGCCAAACGGGCACGCGGCGCATGAGTATTTCGGTTCAACTCCGCCATCAATTCGAAGGCTTTGCCCTTGAGGCGCAATTTGATGTGCCCTCGGGGATCACGGCGCTGTTTGGCCGGTCGGGGTCGGGCAAATCCACGGTGATCCGCGCGATTGCCGGGTTGTTTGTCCCAGATGAGGCGCGCGTGGTGATCAATGGCCGGGTGTTATGTGACACGGGAGCCGGGATTTGCCTGCCGCCGCACAAACGTCGGATCGGCACGATTTTCCAAGATGCCCGGCTGTTTCCACATATGTCTGTGCGGCAAAATCTCGACTATGGCCGGCGCTTTTCCGGCCGTGATGTCCCCGAGGCTGAGGTGGCGCAAATGGTCGAGATGCTGGGCATCGGGCCTGTGTTGGATCGGCGTCCTGCCGGGTTATCAGGAGGCGAACAGCAACGGGTCGCTATTGGCCGCGCGTTGCTGTCCGGGCCGGATTTGATCTTGGCCGATGAACCTTTAGCGGCGCTTGATGACGCCAGAAAAGACGAAATTCTCCCGTATTTTGAACGGCTTCGTGATGAGGTTGAGATCCCGATCCTCTATGTCAGTCACAGTCCCGCCGAGGTCGCGCGTCTGGCGACAACGGTGGTGGCCTTTGAGGCTGGGCGCATCACGGGGCAGGGTGGGGCGGTTGAAATCCTTGGTGATCCAAACCTCATGCCCGCAGGTGTGCATGGCGCGGGGGCGCTCATTCAGGCACAAGTGCAGGCGCATCATGCGGATGGTCTGACCGAACTGTCTGCCGGAGGCGTGCCATTGTTTTTGCCCAAATTGGACGCAGCACCCGGCACGCAAGTCCGGTTGAGAATTGCGGCACAGGATGTGATCTTGTCGCCATCCCGCCCAGAGGGGCTGTCGGCGCTGAATATTATGCCCGGGACCATTGCGCAAATCCGCAGGAGCGAGGGGGCGGGAGTTATGGTGTCGCTCGCAACGCCTGCGGGCGTGGTTTTGGCGCGGGTGACCAAACGCTCCACCGCGGCTCTTGACCTAAAACAAGGTATGCCTTGTCACGCTGTGATCAAATCGGTCTCGATTGCACGTCAAACAGTGGCGCGTGGAGGGGCGCAGTTTGGTTTTGGGGAGGGCAGGGACGAAAAAACGCAGTAATCCGTGACAGATGTCTCATTTTTTCCTACTCAAAGACCAAGCAGCGCTTGCACATGCTATATGATTTGCTACATATGCAAAAAATTGAATATTATGTGATGACACTCACAAAACCGAAATGAGGACCTTATGCGCCGCACTCTAATGCTCATCTTACCGCTGATGTCCGGAAGTTTTCTGGCCATTGCCCCCGCCTTTGGCGAGACTTTGACTGTGACCTCACAAGCGGTCATTGAATGGAAACCGGTTTATGCCGAGGTTGAAACCCGCGACCGTGTGCCCGCGCGTGCCCGGATCGGCGGAACGATTTCCGCCCTCGACGTGACCGAAGGTGATATGGTAGAGGCCGGTCAACGGGTTGCCATCATCGAAGACACCAAACTGTTGTTCCAGATCGAAGGCATCGACGCCCAGCTCGACGCTTATGGGTCGCAATTGGATCAGGCGCAGGCCGATCTGGATCGTGGACAGTCGCTTTCTGAGCGCGGTGTGATTTCCAACCAAAGCCTGCAAGCTCTGCAAACCAACGTGAATGTGCTCGAAGGTCAGATCACCAGCTTGAGATCCGAACGCCAAGTTGTGGCGCGTCAAATCGAAGAAGGCGAAGTGCTTGCCCCCGAGGCCGGCTTGGTGCTGTCCGTGCCCGTGTCCAAAGGCGGCGTTGTGTTTGCCGGTGAAGAGGTCGCGACCATCGGCGCAGGCGGTGCGTTCTTGCGTCTTGGTGTCTCTGAACGCTACGCCGATACGCTCAAACAGGGCGACACCATCGAAATCACCGAAGCGGGCGGGGCCACATCTGGCACGCTCGCCAAAATCTATCCGCTGATTGAGGGCGGGCGGGTGCAAGCCGATGTCGAGGTCGAAGGCTTAGAGACCACTTTCGTCGGACGCCGGGTTCAAGTGCGCTTGCCTGTGGGCAGCCATGAGGGGCTTTTGGTCCCCGCAACTGCTCTGACACAATCCGGCGGGCTTGATTTTGTCACCGTTGATCTTACGAGCGGCCCATCCGAGCGCGTGGTGGTTCCGGGCAATCGGATTGAAACAGACGGTGTCGTTTGGGTCGAAATTCTAAGCGGCTTGACCGCTGGCGATGTGGTGGTGACGTCTCATGAGTAACTCTCCTCACGGTGTCTCGGGCGCGCTCGGCCTCGCCGGGCGTTTGACCCGCACTTTCATCCTCTCCCCGCTCACCCCCTTGTTTCTCTTGGCCTCTTTGGCTGTGGGCATGATCGCGCTTGTGTCTTTGCCACGCGAAGAAGAGCCGCAGATTTCCGTGCCCATGGTCGACATTCATGTCGACACCTCCGGGCTTAAGGCGCAAGACGCGCTCAAACTCGTGACCGAGCCGTTGGAAACCATCGTCAAAGGCATTGATCAGGTTGAACATGTCTACTCCGACAGCCGCGATGATCACGTCATGGTCTCCGCACGCTTCATGGTCGGTGTGCCTTCCGACACCGCCATCCTGCGCGTGCGCGATAAAATCATGGCCAATCTTGACCGCATCCCGGTCGGCATTCCGGAGCCCTTGGTCGTCGGCCGGGGCATCAATGATGTGGCGATTGTCGCGCTGACCTTTAGCCCTGCTGAGGGCTTTGAGGCCATGATGCCCTCCGATCTCACCCGGATCGTCAAAGAGGTCGAAGTGCGCCTCGCCCGGATTGAAAATGTTGGCCTAACCTATGTAATTGGCGGCACGGAAGAGGCGCTGCGGGTTGCCCCGTCGCCCGAAAAACTGGCTCTTTACGGCATCACCTTGCAACAGCTTGCGGGCAAAGTGCAGGGCGCAAACTCCTCCTCACCTGCGGGCCTGTTGCGCGATGGTGGCGATCAAATCGGCCTGATCATCGGTAAAACCCTGACCACGCCGGAAGAAATCGGCAACCTCGAACTCACGGCCCGCGATGGCCGCACGGTTTATGTTCGTGATGTGGCCGAGGTTGGCTTTGTCTCCGATCTCGACGAAAAGCATGTGGCGACCCTGACGCGTGCCGGCGCCGATACCGGTCTCGAAGGCGCACATTCCGCGATTGACATGACCGCAGAGATCATCCGCCGTCCTGCCGTGACCTTGGCCATTGCCAAGCGTGCGGGTGCCAATGCGGTGACCGTGGCCGAAGAGGTTTTGGCCCGTGTGTCCGAGATGGAAGGCAGCATCATTCCCGACAGTGTCAGCATCGAAGTGACCCGCGATTACGGCGAAACGGCCAATGAAAAAGCCAATGAATTGCTGTTCCACTTGGGCCTTGCGACCGTCTCCATCGTCATTTTGGTGTTGATCGCGATTGGCTGGCGCGAGGCCATTGTGGTCGCCATCGTGATCCCGGTCACCATCCTTTTGACCCTCTTCGCGGCCTATATCATGGGCTATACGCTCAACCGTGTGTCCCTGTTTGCGCTGATTTTTTCGATCGGGATCTTGGTCGATGACGCCATCGTGGTGATCGAAAACATTGCCCGCCATTGGGGCATGAAAAAGCCCGGACAAAACCGGTTTGGTGCGGCGATTGCCGCCGTGGCCGAGGTCGGAAATCCAACCATCGTGGCCACGCTGACCGTGGTTGTGGCGCTGTTGCCGATGCTCTTTGTGTCTGGGCTGATGGGGCCGTATATGTCCCCGATCCCGGCCAATGCGTCGGCTGCGATGATCTTTTCCTTCTTCGTGGCAGTGATGATCACGCCGTGGCTGATGCTGAAAATTGCGGGGCGCGCGGAACTTCATCACGATGAAGAAGGCGCGTTTCCAGGCGGTAAATTGGGCAAGTTTTATGCCTCCATTGCACGGCCCATCTTGGCGTCGAAAAAAGTCGCATGGCTGTTTTTGATTGCGGTGATTGTGCTGTCTTTCGGCTCGCTCGGCGCGCTTTACACCAAAGACGTCACGGTTAAATTGCTGCCCTTTGACAACAAATCCGAACTCGCGGTCATGGTCGATTTGCCAGAAGGGGCGTCCGTTGAGGCCACGGATGCGATTGTTCAACAGGCCGCGCGTCTGGCCATGACCCTGCCCGAAGTGATGTCGGTTCAGACCCATGCGGGCACCTCGGCCCCCTTTAACTTCAACGGTCTCGTGCGGCATTATTATTTGCGCGAAAACCCGGAGATGGGTGAGGTGCAACTCAAACTTTTGCCGAAAACCGAACGCGACCGGACTTCGCATGACATCGCGCTCGAACTGCGGGAAAAAATCCTTGAGGGCATCACAGTGCCGCCGGGAACCGCGATGAAAGTGGTCGAACCTCCTCCGGGTCCACCGGTGATCTCGACGCTTCTGGCCGAAATCTATGGCCCCGATGGCGAAACCCGGCGTGCGGTTGCAGGCAAGGTACGCGATGCCTTTGAAGACGTCGATTTCATCGTCGATACCGATGATAATTTCGGGGTTCAGGCCCGTCGTATTCGGGCTGAAATGCAGCCCTCTGATCTGAATTTCTATCAAGTCAATGAAACCGACGCCGCCCAGACGCTTCAGCTTTTGAACAGCTATACGACGGTGGGTTATTCCCATCGTGGCGAAGGCCGCCGCCCGATCCCGATTGTGATCGGTCGAGATCGTTCGGATCGGGTTTTGGATGCCGAAACACTGTCCACCCCGGTGCCTGCCAACGCGTTGCCCGGTGGGCGCGGCGTGGTGGAGCTGGGCGATGTGGTGAAAATCACGGAGGAACAAACCTCCTTCCCGATTTTCCGCCACAATGGCTACGATGTGGCGATGGTTCAGGCCGAACTTGCCGGTGAATATGAAGCGCCGCTTTATGGCATGATGGCTGTTGCGGATAAGTTGGATGCGATGGACTGGCCGGAAGGGATGAAGCCTGAGATTTCACTGCATGGTCAGCCCTCGACAACCGAGCATCCGACCTTGTTGTGGGATGGCGAGTGGGAAGTGACTTGGATCACCTTCCGCGATATGGGGGCGGCCTTTGGTGTGGCGCTTCTTGGGATCTACATCCTCGTCGTGGCTCAGTTTGGCTCGTTCCGCTTGCCCTTGGTGATCCTGACGCCGGTGCCATTGACCTTTCTTGGGATCATGATCGGGCACTGGATGTTCGGCGCGCCGTTTTCGGCCACTTCGATGATTGGTTTCATCGCTTTGGCGGGGATCATTGTGCGGAACTCGATCCTTCTGGTCGATTTCATTCGCAACGCCGATGATCAAGGCAATGTGACGCTGGATATTCTTATCGAAGCAGGGGCCACGCGGTTCAAACCGATCCTTTTGACCGCAATTGCCGCGATGATTGGGGCTGCGGTGATCTTGGCAGACCCGATTTTCCAAGGTCTTGCGATCTCGCTTTTGTTTGGGTTGCTGTCCTCGACGGCTTTGACTGTGTTGGTAATCCCGGCCATCTACCGCATTTTTAAAATGTGATGGGACGGTAAGCGAGAGAGCCGGCCCTGTTCTGGGTAAGTGAAAACGAAAATAGGGGGCACATGGTGTCCCCTCTTTTCGTTTCATCTGTCGCAAAGACGTCAGGCATATCAGCGTTTCAACGGGCACCCGTCGTCAGCGTGTTGTCGTCTAAAACTTTAGGCGCTGCGGGATAGGCTGGTGTCAAAGGGGGTGAGTGTGGTTGTCGCCTGCGTGTCTTCGGTCGAGAAGAAGCTGACGTCTCGTTCCATTGCCGCAATGTTGCTTTGCAAGCTGACTGTGGCCGCGTTTGTTTCTTCTGACATGGCGGCGTTTTGTTGGGTGGTTTGGTCGAGCTGATTGATCGCCGAACTCAATTCGCCAAGGCCAGTGGCCTGTTCCGTGGTGGAGGTGGCGACCTGTTCAATCCCGTAATTGATTTTTTCGACAGCTTCACGGATACGGCCAAGCGCGGCCCCAGCTTCGCGCACCAAATCGACGCCATTTGTGACCTGACGGTTCGAGGTGTCGATCAGCGTGGCGATTTCGCGCGCGGCGTCAGAAGAACGTTGCGCCAATGCGCGGACTTCAGAGGCCACCACTGCAAAGCCACGCCCGGCATCCCCGGCGCGGGCAGCCTCAACCCCTGCGTTAAGGGCCAAAAGGTTGGTTTGAAAGGCGATGTCGTCAATGACGGAGGTGATGGAGGCGACTTGTTTCGAGGAAGATTCGATTTCGTCCATCGCGTTCACGGCTCGGTCAACCACCTCACCCGCTTGGACCGTGTAGCCCTGTGCTTCTTTGGATTGATTTTGAACTGTACCTGCGGTGGTCGCGACGCCTGAAACAGAGGCCACCAATTCATCAAGGGCCGAAGCGCTTTCTTCGAGGGTTGCCGCTTGGGCTTCGGTGCGCCGAGCCAGATCATCGGTGGCATGGCTGATGGCATCAGCCTCTGCCTTGATGATTTGGGTGCCGTCGACCACGCTCCCCATGGTTCGATTGAGTTTCGCGAGGGCGGTGTTGAAGTTCTTTCGGATGTCATCGAATTCGCCCAAATCGGTGTCAAGTTGCACCGACAAGTTGCCATGCGCCAAGGCATCAAGCCCCGCCATGAGCGTTTCAGCCGTGCGGCGATAGACGGTTGTGTCGACGGCAAATTTGACGATTTTTACAACTTGTCCTGCTGCGTTACAGATCGGGTTGTAGCTGGCTTTAATGGTGACGCGCTTGCCGTTCTTGCCGATACGTTCATATTCGTCACTGAGTGCTTCGCCTGATCTCAAGCGTGCCCAGAATTGGGTATAGTCAGAAGATCCTGCGTAGGTCGGGTCGACGAAAATCTTGTGATGCTTGCCAATGATTTCGGATTCGTCATAGCCAATGACGTGACAAAAGGTGTCATTGGCGCGGCGGATCGTTCCATCCGGATTGAATTCGATCACACCCTGCACCTTTTGGATGGCGTCGATTTGACCCCGTGCATCCGCTTCCATGTTTTTGGCGGTTGTGATGTCAAAGGCGTATTTGACCACCTTAAAGGGCCGACCTTCAGGGTCGATCAGGGTTTCATAGGTGCTTTCAAGCCAGACTGCCGACCCGTCTTTCGCAATGCGTTTCACCGGCCCTTTTTCGGAGGCACCTTGTCCGAGGCGGGTCCAGAAATCACGATAGGCTTGGGTGTTGACCTCATCTTTTGGCATGAAAATGCTATGATGCTTGCCTTTCAAGTCTTCCATAGAATAACCGGTCGCGGCAAGAAAATGGTCATTCGCGATGAGGATATTGCCCGTAAGGTCGAATTCGATGACCGCCATGGAGCGTTTGATCGCGTCCTCTTTGGAGCGGTTGTCGCGGCGACGCAGGTGCATTTCAGAGATTTCGCGGGCAATGATCGAAATATACGCCACGGCCCCCTGATCATCTTTGATCGGCACATAGGTGGTGTCGAGCCAAACCTCGTCGCCTGCGGCAGTAAGGCGTGGCATGATCTGATTATGCGCCTCGCCTTTGGCGAGCTTGTCCCATAGTGCTGAACATTCCGTGTGATCTTTGCTGCGGACAAAGGTTTTATAAGGGGTTCCAACAAGTGCCGCCTCATCAAAACCCATACGATGACAGAATTGCGCATTGGCGGAGAGGATCGACCCGTCTGGCGTACAGGTGAGCATGAAATGGGTTTGATCAACGGCGGCTAGAAGAGCGACGTCGGTCGGACCCGATGGCGTTGTGGATTTTTTGCGCTTAAATTTACTGAACATTTGAACCCTATGTCGTCACCATATGGCGAGAGTTCGCCACGATCTGACACCACAGTATCGGCAATCCCTTAAGGAGGAGTTTAAGGGGGCAGAAACAAAAAAGGGAGCCGCGAGGGCCCCCTTTCTGATTTTGAAAACAGAGAGTTAGATTAGCCGATGATGGCGTTCAGCGTGGCCGATGGGCGCATCACAGAGGCGATTTTGGCCGGATCTGCGTGGTAATAGCCCCCCAAATCGGCAGGCTCGCCTTCGGAGATTTTCAACTCGTCCAAGATGATCTCTTCTTTCTCGACCAGCTCTTTTGCAATCGGGGCAAAATGCGCCGCGAGACCTGCATCGGTGGATTGAGCCGCCAAAGCTTCGGCCCAGTAACGGGCGAACCAGTAATGCGAAGAACGGTTGTCGTTTTCACCGACTTTGCGCTCCGGCGATTTGCCGTTCAACAACAGCTTTTGGGTCGCCTCTTCGACAGCGGTGGACAAAACGGCGGCTTTGGCTTTGCCACGCGAGGCGGCCAAGAACGCATAGCTTTCGCCCAAGGCACAGAACTCGCCAAGGCTGTCCCAGCGCAGGTGGTTTTCTTCGACAACCTGTTGCACGTGTTTCGGCGCAGAGCCGCCAGCCCCAGTTTCAAACATGCCGCCGCCGTTCATCAATTTGACGATGGAGAGCATTTTCGCCGAGGTGCCCAGTTCCAGGATCGGGAACAGATCGGTCAAATAGTCGCGCAACACGTTGCCGGTGATGGTGACCACATCTTTGCCTTTGCGCATCTCGACAAAGGAAAAACGCGTGGCTTCGCGCGGGGCCATGATCGGGATGTCTTTGCCCGCGGCTTTCAACGCCGGTGCGACATATTTGATCAGTTCCGCGTCATGTGCGCGGTTGGCATCTAACCAGAAGGCGCCGGTGCCAGTGGCGTCAAAGCGTTCGATGCCGAGTTGAATCCAATCGAGGATCGGCGCTTTTTTCGCAGTACACGACCGCCAGATGTCGCCCGCTTCCACCGCATGGGAATGCAGCACATCGCCAGTGTCCAAAATGATCTCGACTTTGCCGTCGGCCTTCATTTCAAAGGTGGTCGGGTGAGAGCCGTATTCCTCGGCCTTTTGCGCCATCAAGCCGACGTTGGACACCGCACCACAGGTGGTGACGTCCAGCGTGCCGGTCTCTTTGAAATACTCGACCGTCTCGTCATAGACGCAGGCGTAGGAGTTATCCGGGATACAGCATTTGGTGTCGGCCGCTTTGCCATCCGGGCCCCAACCGATGCCACCGGCTTTGATCACGGCAGGCATGGAGGCGTCGATGATCACGTCAGAGGGCACATGCAGGTTGGTGATGCCCTTGTCAGAATTCACCATGTAAAGCGGCGGACGGGCCTCAAGGGCGGCTTTGAGGTCGGCTTTCATCTCGGCATTGTCCGCGATGAGTTTGTCCAATTCGCCGATGCCGTCGTTCGGGTTCCAATCCAGAGAGGCCCCATGTTTGGCGATGAAATCTTCGAGATAGACAGACACGAAGTGACCAAAGATGATCGGGTCAGAGACCTTCATCATCGTGGCTTTGAGGTGCACGGAGAACAAAACGCCCGGTTCCATGCTTTCCACTTCGGCTTTGATATAGGCACGCAGCGCCTTGGCGGAGAGGAAGGTCGCATCGACCACTTCGCCCTCGGCGTATTTCAGGCCGGATTTCAGCACGGTTTCGGTGCCGTCTTTGGCGGTGAACACGATCTTTGCGCCGCCGGCTTGGGCCGCCGTGATGGTCGCGGCTTTTTCATTGGCGAAAAAGTCGTTGCCCGGCATGGAGGCGACCGTGGTCTTGGACGCGGAGGTCCATTTGCCCATACGGTGCGGATTGGCCTTGGCATATTCTTTCACGGCTTTGGCGGAGCGACGATCCGAATTGCCTTCGCGCAGAACCGGGTTCACGGCGGAGCCTTTGATTGTGTCGTATTTGGCGCGGATCGCCTTTTCGGCGTCGGTCTGCGGATCGGCCGGGTAGGATGGGATCGGGTAGCCTTGGCCCTGCAATTCTTTGATCGCGGCTTCGAGTTGCGGCACGGAGGCGGAAACGTTCGGCAATTTGATCACGTTGGCTTCGGGGGTTTTCACCAACTCGCCCAGTTCGGCCAAATCGTCAGACACTTTTTGATCGTCCGAAAGCAGCTCCGGGAAGAGCGCCAGAATACGCGCGGCGACCGAAATGTCGCGGGTCTCGACATTGATCCCTGCGGCCTCGGAGAAAGAGGTGATGATCGGCAGGAGCGAACCACGCGCGAGTTCAGGGGCTTCGTCTACGATGGTGTAGATGATATCGGGGGTCTCTTGGGCCATGGGGTCCTCCACTAGTGGGTCTGCCACTTTAAGCGATGCTTTTCAGCGATTCTGCATCGGGGCATTTGCCCTTTTGCGCTTGGCCTTTCGGGTAGCGGAGTATGGGTCTCAAGTCAATGTATCCCGAGGTATACAATGCAAATGCTGTGGCGAATTGAGGCGGGCGACGGCGCTTCATGATCCGGTTTACCAAAGGTGCATGCTTAAAAATTAAGCTAATGCGCGTTTCATCACCGCAAAACGCGTGATTCCGATTGTGAAGCGCTTCGACGAACCTCTAAATTCTAAGCATGAGCGACACAAAAATTTTTGACGAAATGTGGGGCCGCAATGAGACCCTGCGCGATCCTTACGCAGGATTTCAGAGCTGGTTTGAAGGCGAAGACCTCAAACGGCTCCGAGCAAAACAACGTGAGGCGGAAGAGGTCTTCCGGCTCACGGGCATCACCTTTAACGTCTACGGACGCTCAGAGGCCGAAGAGCGGTTGATCCCGTTCGACATCATCCCAAGGGTGATTTCGGGACGGGAATGGCAAAAGCTGTCCAAGGGGATCGAGCAACGGGTCCGCGCAATCAATGCCTTTCTGCACGACATTTATAACCGGCAGGAAATCATCAAAGCGGGGCGTATCCCGCTTGAGATGATCACCCGCAACGAGGCGTTTTTGCCACATATGATGGGGATGAGCCCGCCGGGTGGCATCTATACGCATATTGTGGGCACCGACCTTGTGCGCACCGGCGACGATCAGTTCTATGTCCTCGAAGACAATGCCCGCACCCCCTCCGGCGTCTCCTATATGTTGGAGAACCGCGAAACGATGCTGCAAATGTTCCCCGAGCTGTTCTCGAAAAACCGTGTGCAGCCGGTGCAAAACTACCCGTCGGACCTGCGTCGTTCGCTGGCCGCCTGTGCGCCGCCCGCCTGTGATGGGCCGCCGACCGTGGCCGTTTTGACGCCGGGGATTTACAACTCTGCCTATTTTGAACACGCGTTTTTGGCCGATCAAATGGGTGTGGAACTGGTCGAAGGTCATGATCTTCGGGTTGTGGACGGGCGTGTCGCCATGCGCACCACGCGCGGCTACCAACCGATTGATGTGCTCTACCGCCGGATTGATGATGACTTCCTTGATCCGCTGAATTTCAACCCAGAATCCGCTTTGGGCGTGCCCGGCATCATGGATGTCTACCGCGCGGGCGGCATCACCATCGCCAACGCGCCGGGCACCGGCATCGCCGATGACAAGGCGATCTATAGCTATATGCCGGAGATCGTTGAATTCTATACCGGGGAAAAAGCGATCCTTGAGAACGTGCCGACATGGCGCTGTTCTGAGCCGGACAGTCTGGCCTATGTGCTCGACAACCTGTCTGAACTGGTGGTCAAAGAGGTGCACGGTTCTGGCGGCTACGGCATGTTGATCGGACCGACCTCAAGCAAGAAAGAGATCGAGGCCTTCCGCGCCAAATTGACCTCGCGCCCCTCGAATTACATCGCCCAGCCGACGCTGGCTCTCTCGACCGTACCGATTTTTACCAAAGCGGGGCTTGCACCGCGCCATGTCGATCTGCGACCCTATGTGCTCTGCTCGCCGGAGGGGATCAACATCACGCCCGGCGGGTTGACCCGCGTGGCGTTGCAAAAAGGCTCCTTGGTGGTGAACTCATCCCAAGGCGGAGGCACCAAAGACACTTGGGTGCTGGAAGATTAAGGGGTAGGGGACAGACATGCTTGGGAAAACCGCAAATGGCCTCTACTGGATGTTTCGCTATCTGGAACGGGCCGAAAACACCTCGCGGCTTGTCGATACGGGGCAACGCATCGGGCTGACCCGTCTGGGAGATGCCGATGATGAATGGACCTCGGTGATGCAATCCGCCGGTGTCATCGAGGGCTATGATGCCCATTATGATGAGATCAGCAAAGACAGCGCGATTGATTGGATGCTGCGCTCTCGGGACAATCCGTCCTCTGTGCTCTCGACCATCTCGGAGGCGCGCCAAAACGCCCGCCTCGTGCGCACGGCCTTGACCGGTGAGGTCTGGGAGGCCTTGAATGGCTGTTACATGGCGACGCGTGAGGCGTTGAAACGCAAAGTCTCCGAACGCGATCTTCCGGCCGTTTTGGGCCTTATTCGCCAACGCACCGCCTTGGTGCGCGGCGCGACCCATGGCACGATGTTGCGCAACGACATCTATGATTTCGCCCGCATCGGTACGTTTATCGAACGCGCCGACGCCACGGCGCGGATTTTGGATGTCAAATATTACGTGCTTTTGCCGTCGAATTTCTCGGTCGGTTCCTCGATCGACAATGTGCATTGGGAAACCATTCTGCGCTCGGTCTCGGCGCGGGGCGGGTTTCGCATGGCTTACGGCTCACAGGTCAACGCCCGCGACATTGCCCAGTTTCTGGTGCTCGACAAACGTATGCCGCGGTCGCTGAATTTCTGCGTCTCTAAAATCTACGACAACCTGTCCTATCTCGGGGCAGATTATGGGGGAAAATTCCCCTCGGTGGACTTGGCTGAGGCGCTGGTCAATCGGTTCAACGCTCATGATATTGACGCGGTCTTTGAATACGGGCTGCATGAGTATATTCAAAACGTCTTGACGAGTTTGCGCCACCTTGGGGGCCAAATCGAACAAGACTACCGCTTTTATGAGTGAGGACCCATGCGCCTGACGATCCGCCACACCACCCGATATTCCTTTGCCGATCCTGTGACGTACGGGCTGCAACAACTGCGCAAAACGCCAAAGTCGGGCCATGGTCAGGAGGTGATCCGTTGGAGCACCACCCTGTCCGGGGCCAAAAAGGAACTCGAATACCATGATCATATGAACAACGCGGTGGAGCTGATTTCTTTTGATAAAGACGTCACCGAAGTCACCGTGCGCTCGGAGGGCGAGGTTGAGGTCTCTGATGCCAATGGCATCATCGGCGCGCATCGCGGGCCGGCGCCGCTTTGGCTGTTTGAAACCGTCACGCCCCTGACCAAACCGGGTCCCGGCGTACGCGCACTGATCAAACAGGTGGAGGGCGAAAGCTCGGTCGGCAAGCTGCACGATCTTTCGCGCATCATCAGCGAAGCCGTGGCCTATGAGGTCGGCACCTCGCAGTCTGAAACCCGTGCCGAAGACGCGATTGCTGAGGGCAAAGGTGTGTGCCAAGACCACGCCCATATCTTTATCTCTGCGGCCCGCGAAATGGGTTTTCCGGCGCGCTATGTCTCTGGCTATCTGATGATGGACGATCGAATTGAACAGGACGCCACCCATGCTTGGGCTGAGGCGCATGTGGATGGTCTGGGTTGGGTCGGATTTGATGTCTCCAATCAAATTTGCCCGGACACACGTTATGTTCGTGTTGCAACAGGGCTGGACTATCAGGGGGCTGCCCCTGTAACTGGCACGCGATATGGCGGGGCGGGGGAGACTCTCTCGGTCGCGATCGAAGTTGCCCAGCAACAATAAACGTTCCCGGAGGGACAGATGACCTATTGCGTCGGCATGATGCTCAACAAGGGCCTTGTGATGATGTCGGACACCCGCACCAATGCAGGCGTCGATAACATTTCCACTTTCAAAAAGATGTTCACCTGGGAAGAGCCCGGTGAGCGTATTTTGACATTGATGACGGCGGGCAATCTGGCGACGACACAGGCTTTGGTCTCTTTGCTCGACGAGCGCACCAAAGCACCGGGGGATCGCGAGCCCTCGATCCTTGGCGCGCCTTCAATGTTCCAAGTGGCGCGCATTGTCGCGCAGACCCTCAAAGATCTGATCACCACCCACGCCGACGAAGGCCAGCGCGCCGCAAGCACGTTCAACGCCACCGTGCTTTTGGGCGGTCAAATCAAAGGCTCGCCGCCGCGTTTGTTTTTGATCTATCCCGAGGGCAATTTCATCGAGGCGGGGGATGAGACGCCGTTTTTCCAAATCGGTGAAACCAAATACGGCAAACCGATTTTGGTGCGCGCTTATGACCCGGATATGTCCTTTGAAGATGCGGTCAAATTGACACTGGTCTCCTTTGACAGCACGGTGAAAGCCAACCTTTCCGTCGGCCTGCCGTTCGATTTGCAAGTCATCGAAACCGACACCTATAAAGTCACGCACCAACGCCGTATCTCGGCGGATGACGAATATTTCCAAACGATTTCATCGGGTTGGGGCGAGGCGTTGAAAACCGCGATGGACAGTCTTCCGGGCTTTACCTTTTAAGGCGTCTCAAGGCTGAGATTGGGTGTTGGGAACAGCGCTGGTTTGACCCCACGCTCGATGTAATCCCATGTCGCCATGGCAATCATCGCTGCATTGTCCGTCGCCCATTTCACCGGCGGCAGGCACAGGTTGACGCCGTGCCGCCCGGCCACATCCGTCATCGCGTCGCGCAACTGTGGCGAGGCGGACACCCCACCGACAATCACCAAAGACCGCGGTTTGCACTCTGACAGCGCCCGGTCTGCCTTGGCCACCAACACGTCGAGACAGGCGGCGACAAACGACGCCGACATGTCCTCAAGGCTGACGTCTGGGTGGTTTTCAATATGGCGCGCAACCGAAGATTTCAGGCCGGAAAACGAGAACTCATAGCCCTCATTTTTCATCGGCCGTGGCAGGCGCAACACCGGCGTGCCCAATTTTGCCGCCCGGTCAATCGCCGGGCCGCCCGGCATGCCAAGCCCCAACATCCGCGCCACCTTGTCGTAGCTTTCACCGACGGAATCGTCCCGCGTCGTGCCCAACAGGCGGTAGGACCACGCATCTTTCAACTCCGCGATCAACGTGTGCCCACCTGACACCAACATGATCACGGCGGGGAATTCTGTTCGGCCGTCTTCCAACTCGACCGAGCGAATATGCCCACGCAAATGGTTGACGCCATATGCCGGCACGCCCCAGCCCAAGGACAGCGCTTCAGCCGTGGACAGCCCGACCAAAAGCGAGCCGATCAATCCCGGCCCGCGGGTCACGCCAATTGCGCAGAGGTCTTGCGGAGTGACCGAGGCCTCATCCATAACCGACTGAATTGTTGGCAAAATCGCCTCAAGATGCGCGCGTGATGCCAGCTCGGGATAAACCCCGCCAAAAGCCTCATGCACCGTATATTGTGACACGGTCTTGATCGCCGCAACATGCCCGGATCGGTCGACAAGTGCCACCGAAGTGTCGTCGCACGAGGTCTCGATGCCGAGGATCAGATCGCTCATTGAAGGCCCTCCAAAATCGTGGCGATCTCGTTCTCAGACACCGCGCCAAGGCGCTCGATCCGCGCCGGGGTGACACGACAATTCACCAAGGTCGATGGCTGTGAGCCGCGCCCCACGCCCGCGACGACCACGTCCGGAGTGCCATTCAGTTGCGCCAGTGCAGCCTCTGTTGTGTTTGGCGTCTCTTGCCCCGAACGGTTGGCAGAGGTGACCAAGAGCGGTCCGGTGCGGCGCAAAACGGCCAAAAGCAGTGCATCGTTTGGAATACGAAAGGCAATCTCCTCGCGGTCCTGAAGCCAGTCGGGCGCGCGCGTGGCATCGACCCCCAAGGCCACGGTGAGCGGCCCCGGCATATGACCCGAGCGGAGCATCTTTTCGACCGCAGAATTGGCGATGCCGCCAAGCATGTCGATTTGATCCTGTGCGGCGATCATGATGGGTAGGTTTTTCGAGCGCGCGCGGGCCTTTAAATCAAAGACGCGCGCCACGGCCTCGGCCTGTGTGGGGCACGCGGCGAGCCCAATCACAGTATCGGTCGGCAGCAACACGATCTGACCGTCCATCAATGCGGCCGCGACCCGGTCTGCATCTGCGTTCACAGTGTGGTCCATCATTTTAGCTGCCTTCAGGTTTGCGCGTTGCGGGCAAATCATCCGCCGACAAGGGGAGGGTTTGCGCGGCTTGATGACCCAAAAACATGCTCATCCCTGCCGCGAGCAACCGATCCGATTGGCGTTTGCGCGGGGAACTGATCGCCAGCCGCATAAACATCAAAGCCACACGTTTTTCGGCCAAACGTTCGGCGGCCAAACTGGCCTGTTGATGCACACGCAAAATCAGAAAACCATGCACGCCCAAAGCCGTCACCAAAATTCCTGCGAGACCAGCGGCGGCGATGAAGGGCACTTTGAAATAAACAGAAATTGCCAACGCCCCCAACACCAAGGCAATACCGAAAGGGACACCGGATGTCCCGAGTTTGAATTGAATGTTCGCACGCTTTTCCAGCGTGTGCTCCATCTCCTCAAGGGCGACAGAAATCTCTTTCCAATCGTTCAAAAACGACGTCGAGCCAGCCCCCAAAGAGATATCAAGCGGGGCGTCATTCAGTTTTTCAAGCTCGTCGTGATACTGTGCGTCTGACAAAAAGCCTTTTGCGCGGCGGGATTGAAGGTGGTCCATGATTTCAGTGGAGACCATTGGATCGTTGCGCAGACGCGTTTCCAGAGTTTGAATTTTATCCATCATGGGTTCAGTACCTCATGCTCCGAGGCAGCGCGGCCACCACGGCTTCAATCTTGGCTTTGGCGATATCGCCTTCGCGTAAGATGGTGATATTTCCACGTGGTTCAATGCGCACCACAGTCGAATGGGTTGCACGAAACGCGTCCCCTTCAATCGCCGCCCATGGCACTGTTTTGAGGCGCGCCATCCCTTTGGCGACCAGATCAAGCGCCCGATCAAACTCTCGGATTGTGTTTTGCGCCAGCGTATCGGCGGCTTGGCGCACCGCAGTTGTGGTCAATAACCCGTTTCTCACCATGGCACAAAGATCACGTTCAATGACGCTGTCGGGGATTCTCATTCCGATGGTGCCGTCTTGTGATTTGATCGTCATTTCAATTAATTGGGTTTGCTTTCGGATGGATGCGCTGGCTTGGGCCACAACCGTGATCGGACCGGGCGTGAAATGGTCAAAAAGGGCCGAGGCCACAGGGCTGTCTTCCAGATAGAAAGTGGCGTCTTTGACATTGGCGGCGGAGACGGAAATCGGGTCAGACACATTCCGGCGCAAGGCAAAATTGACCCGGTTTGCCACCTCGCCAGAACGGACACTTCCAGAAAGAGAATAGCAGGTGTCGCTTGGCAAAAGAACCAAGCCACCATCGGCGAGAAGCTGGGAGACCTCATCTAAATGCCGCGTGCTCAAAGACCCGTTGCGGGTGAGGTCACTCTTGCGAATGGTCAGGACTGGCTTGCTCATGTCAGCACCTCGACAATCGGATAGGCGCGGGCGTTTGCGGCGGGTTCGGGGGCGGCATCGACAAAGCTCAGCAGGGTGGTCATCTCTGCGGTGTTGGTTTTGGGCGGTTCCGCGCCCTCCACTGGGATGTTGCCCGCAAGGCGGTATTTGTCTAACTCTGCGAGCTTTTCTAAGGCGGTTTCTTCCAAACAATGTTCGTAATGTGCAAGTGTGCCATCACGGTAAATTCCAAAATGCACATAAGGCCGACCGGCGCGGCGCAGAAGGGCGACGGGGGGTTGACCGTCAGACGCCTCCATTCCCAAAAGCGCAAAGGCGGGCAGGGCATAGATTGGCAGGCCGAGGGTAAAGCCCAGCCCATTGGCAAACGCCGCCGCCGTGCGCGTCACACCAAGCCCGCCGGGACCGATGTCGCAGCCGATGCGGGTGATCTCGTCCAACGTCGCCCCGATCTCGGCCAGCCCCGTTTCCAACATCAGGCGATAATCGCGCGATCCGGCGAGGCTGTCGATCGCTGAACTGTCAAATCGGATCGCACCATCACGGGCCAGCGCCAAAACCGGCACGCCATTTGAGGCTTGGATCAGGAGTGTCACAGTCATGCCAGCGCCTCCATTGCATCTAAAACCGTAGCCCATCGCGGGGCAGAGGCGGAAACTGATAAGATCCGTGCGCTGTCATCCTCGCCAAAGCCAATGTGGATTGACAGAGCGGAGCCATAGCTTTCTGCGATCCGCTCACCCCATTCGATCACGGCAATGCCTGTGTCAAAATAGTCTTCTAATCCAAGGTGATAGAACTCTTGTGCGCTGGTCAGGCGGTAGGCATCGACATGCAACACCGTGGCCGTTGGCGTCTCGTAAATATTGGCGATGGTATAGGTCGGGCTGGTCACCGCCTCCTCTGATCCAAGAGCACGGACCAAGGCGCGGGTGAAAAATGTCTTTCCCGCCGCCAGGCTGCCATCCAACAAGATCACATCGGTGGGACGCAACAACGGGGCCAGCACCGCCGCAACACGCGCGGTCGCGGCTTCGTCTTTCGCAATCAATGTCACTGTGCGTGCCACGGGGCCTGTCCGGTCTATGAAAACGTCCTGCGCGATTTAGGGCAAATGGGGCCAAAGGTCCATGGTGTCAATCACCGGGTTAATCTGTGGGCCAATCGGTGGGGCGATCCGCTCGCAACGCCCCGCTCACTGATCGGTGTCGAGCCAAATCGTAATCGGACCGTCATTGATCAGGCTCACCTTCATATCTGCGCCAAAAATTCCGGTCTCACAGGGGACGCCCGTCTGGCGCAGGGCATCGGTGAAATGCGCGTAGAGCGCGTTCCCAATGTCGGGTGCAGCGGCGGTGGAAAACCCCGGACGATTGCCTTTTGTCTCGGCGGCGAGCGTAAATTGGCTGACCACAAGAGCACTGCCTTGGATGTCGCGGACAGACAGGTTCATTTTGCCCGCATCATCTTGAAAAATCCGCAGCTTTGAAATTTTGTCAGCCAGTTTTTCGGCCTGCGCCTCGCTGTCGCCACGCATCGCACAGATCAGCACCAAAAGCCCCGGCCCGGATTGTCCAACCACCGCACCATCGACTCGCACAGTGGCTTCAGAGATGCGTTGAACCAGCGCTCTCATAGGTCATGCGCCCATGGTGGATTGGCCCCGGCGCGGCTGACGGTCACGGCGGCGGCCTTGGCCCCAAGGGCAAGAGCGGCGCGCAATGTGGCCTCATCCAAATCGGCAACATGCGCTTTGGTCAGTTTGCCCGCCTGTTGCAGCCCGGCCAAAAGGCCTGCGTTGAACGTGTCCCCGGCTCCCACGGTGTCCACGACCGTTACTTTTTCGGCGGCCACATGGGTGACATGTCCGGCGGTATAGCCCTTGACGCCATCCCCGCCCATCGTCAGGCAAACAAGCTTTGGCCCCTTGGTCAAAAGCACCTCGATATGGGCCTCAATTTCACCCTCTCCCATCAGCCACAACAAGTCCTCGTCGGAGACTTTGACAATATCGGCATGGGCCAGCATATGTTCGATTCGTGCACGATAACGGGCCTCATCGCGGATAAATCCCGGCCGAATGTTCGGATCTATCATGGTGACGCGGCTCTTTGAGGCCTCGACAAACAGCGTTTCATAGGCCGCGCCACAGGGTTCGACCGGCAAGGAAATCCCACCACAAAACACGGCCTTGATCTGGTCGGGAAGGGGGGGGAGATCGGCCTCGGTCAACATCCGCCCGGCGGTGTTTTCGTCATAAAACGCATAGGTGGCGTGACCATCGACCAGTTTGACAAAGGCCACGGTACAGGGGCGATCCATAGTGAGGGACAGGCGACCATCCACATGGCTCTGGGCAAGGCTTTGTTTCAACAGATCGCCAAAGAAATCCTCTGAGAAGCCACTGAAAAATCCCACATCCGCCCCAAGCCGCCCCAAAGCGATGGCGGTGTTAAACACGGCGCCACCGGGGTAGGGCGCATAGGCGTCCTCACCCTGCGTCGTGGTGCGGGGCAGCATGTCGATGAGGGCTTCGCCTGCGCAAAGGATCATGGGCCTGTCTCCTGGAAATGGGGTTGCGTCGTTTTAGAGGTGTTAGCGCTATCTGTGCAAGAAAAAAGGCTCAAAACCCACCCGCTCCCTGCTGATTTATCGCCACCACATAGCCCACACCCGCCGCAACGATCAGCCCGGCGATCACCGCCAAGGCGATTTTCCACGCCGAATAGGGTCGTTCGCCCTGAACCTTGCCGGTCCGGCCATTGACGACAAAGCGGTAGGTCTTGCCCCGGTATTTATAGGCCGCCATCCACACCGGCAGAAGGATATGTTTGAACGTCACCTCCGACACCGCAGTCTGGAGGCCATGCACCCTTTGTCGGTCGCCGCCAATGTCAAATTTCACATCGCGAACAATCACCCGGTCCATGTAGTCGCGCGCGCTCTCGTAGCCCTCTTCGAGCGGCACGGTATAGGCGGAGGCCCGAAATCCCGCTAAATAATCTGGCACATAGGGTTCCAATTCGGACAGATCCCATGGTGCAAGCCCATCGGTGAACCGCGCCGGTAAAGCCTGTGAGGCCAGCACCAGGACATCGTCAAAAAACCGTGACACACGCCCGGATTTGGCCCGCCAACGGGTGTGGCGTTCGCGGATGGTTTGGGTTTTGCCATCACGGGTGATCGTGCGGGTGGTGTAATAATCATCGCCACGCTCGCCTCGGTATTGCGTCGCTGTTTGCGCATCAAAGGTCCAGTAAGGCAGGTACATCCCCGACAATTGCCGCCCTTTGCGGGCATAGTCTTTGAGGCCATTTGGGGCAAACCAAAGGCCGCCAAGCCAATCGGTCATCGCCTGCCGTGCGCGCTCCTCCGCCAAGGCAAAGGGCAAGAGCCCATGCGGTTTGATCTGGCGATGGATGCCGGTGTCTGTGACCACGGGGGTGGCGCAAAACGGGCATTCTGTGGCGTGGATGTCGGCGTCAAATTCCACCTCCGCCCCGCAATTGGGACAGGTTGAAACGCGGGTGTCTTCCATCGCCTGATCCGGCAGGGTCGCGTTCAAGGCTGCGCGAAAATCCAATTCCCGCGGTGGCGCTGCGTCGCCTTTATCGAGCGGTTGATCCGCCCCGCAATGGTCGCATTTGAGCAGCTCGGCCCCCGGATCAAACCGAAGATCCGCCCCACAGGCAGAACAGGGGAAGCGGTGCTCTTGGGGGCTTTGTTCAGAAAATTTCTCTGAGTCCATAACAATTTACCCCGTGTTAAGTGCGCAGAGCACATGCTGCTTCATAGTACACTGCACGTTGAGACAGATGGAGATGATCTTTGCTGAAAAATGAACAAGATACGCAAGTGCGCGATGCGATCTGCGCCCATGCCGTTTGGACGAGAAAACTTTCGGAGTGTATCGACAGTGGCCAGTTGGAAAAAACATCACATGACATCTCTTGTGACGATCAATGTGCCTTTGGCAAATGGCTGGCGGGGCTTTCGCCCGCGGCGCATGATCCGGCGATGAAAAAATTCACAACGATTAAAACCATGCATACGCGGTTTCATGCTGAGGCGGGTAAAATCGCGGCTCATGTTGAAAATGGAGATCGTGCCGCAGCGCGCCAAGGCTATGAAGCACCCCATTTCAAAAGGATGACCAATTCGTTGATCATCAATCTCAACGATTGGCGCGAGGATTTTCGCAGGTTCACCTGAGGCTCTACATCTCATGCGCTGTCCCGCCGTTCAAAACTCACCGCCTGAGCGATTTGACGACAGGACGGATCGGTGAAGCGGATGACATGGCAAAACACCATGGTCCCAACCCCGTCTCGGGTCAGACGGCCGGAAACTGTGCCGGCTTTGCCATGACAGACCACCTGATCAATCAGGATGCTTTGCGGCGGTGTCGCGTGTAAGAGATGCGCCGCAATGGCCTCCCGGCCAAGCACACAGGGCATTCCGGTTTGGTCCCAACTGGCCGTCTCAGAAAACATTCCATGATCCACTGTGCTCACGCCCATGAGGGCGAGAGCGATCTCGGTGACTTTCAGGCTTTCAGTGCTGCTGTCGCAGTCCGGCGATCGCTGCACCCGTGTGGCGAGTGACATGAGGGTCAGGCACCCGGCGGCGGCGGCGGTGGGGCGATGGTGAAAAGCTGCGCCAATTCGCGCACATCTTCGGCCTGTAACCACCCGTCCTGACCCGGCGTCCAGACGTAAGAGACGCGTTTCAATGCGCCCTTTGCGGCCATCTGACCCATTTCCGCTTTGGAAAACGGACCGGTTGTCTGCCCATTCTCGGCGATGTGCCAAACATGTTCGACCGGCGGCGGAGGCGGGGTTTGAGCGACAGGCGCAGCGGCGGTGGCAGGACGTGCGCCCCACGGTCCTTGTTGGGTCGCCATCCCCATCCCAATGCCAGCCCCCATACCTGCGCCCATGGAAGAGGCCATCGCCGAATTTTCCGCGCCCATGGCTTCGGCGGCGTTGAATTTCATATAGGTGTCGAGATTGCCGACGATGCCCATCGAGGTGCGCTTGTCCATCGCGGCCTCAACCGCTTCGGGCAAGCTGATGTTTTCAATGTAAAATTCCGGGATGATCAGGCCGTATTCCGACACCACCTTGGTGATCTCACTGGCCACCAATTTGCCCAGATCCGCCGTATTTGCCGCCATATCCAACACCGGAATGCCAGACCCCGCGACGATGCGGCTAAAGGCCTGAACGATGATGTTGCGGATTTGGAAGGAGATTTCGTCCATGGTGAATTCGCCGTCTGTGCCGACGATTTCGGTCAAAAACAACGCCGGATCAGAGACTTTAACCGTATAGGTGCCAAAGGCGCGGATGCGTACGGGGCCAAATTCCGGGTCACGGCACATGATCGGGTTTTTCGTGCCCCATTTGAGGTCGGAAAACCGTGTGGTGTTGACGAAATAGACTTCGGATTTGAACGGCGATTTGAACCCATGATCCCAATGGTTCAGCGTGGTGAGGATCGGCATGTTGTTGGTTTCCAACATATAAAGCCCGGGCGAGAACACATCCGCCAATTGACCTTCATGCACAAACACGGCCGCCTGACCTTCACGCACGGTCAGTTTGGCCCCGTATTTGATTTCATGCGCCTCACGTTCAAACCGCCACACCATCGTGTCGCGGGTGTCATCCGTCCAATGAATGACGTCAATGAATTCGCCAGAGAGAAAATCGAAAATACCCATCGGGGCCTCCTGTGGTCGTCAAATATCTTCGCCCATCAACTCGCGTGCAATCACGACAGAGATCGGGCGGGCAACTTCGGGGGGCATGCCGGGCGCCAGGCGCGGATCATAGAGCATGCGGAGCAAAAATTCGTCATGGCGGGTCAGCAACGCAAATTCTTCGTCGTCGTTGAAAATCGACGGGCGGGCCCGCGGGCTGTCGTTGGCCAACCCCAGACCCTGAGCGATTTCTTCATGAAAACACGACCGGCGCAGCAAGTCCGGGTTCTCGGCGCGGATGATCGCCACGGCCTTGCGATACGCGCCATCATTGGCCGGATCAGAGGCCACCACCAAGCAATAGGTCGAGCGCGGCATGTCGATAACAGAGCGGATCGCATCCGATCCGATGCCGGGAATGAGCTGGTTCAAACGTGGGCCAATGGCGCGGCGTTCGTCTTCGTTGAGCACCAAGACGTTGAAGTTCGGGCGCGAGGACACGGTGACCGAATGCCCCGAGGCACGCGCCAGTTGCCCGGCAAAACTGTTTAGCGTCGCACGATCTTTTTGGCGTTGCTCCAGCGGCACAGACGCGCCGAATTCAATGCCAAGCCGCACGGGCACATCCCAGCGATGCAGATCAGAGGGGGTGGTTCTGGCCACAAATTGCCCGCCGACCGAGGTGTATTCATCATTGAGCGCGATGGCGTCAAAATTCACCGCAAGTTGGCGTGCGGAAAAGGGTGTGTCCGGGCCACCCCCGTCCGTGCGCAACAGGTCATTGGCCAAAAGATCGGCCTGAACCCGCGCAAAATAGGTCTCAAGCAAACGGCTTTCCGTGCTGCGCGGGGTGACGGTTGTGCTGTCTGGGCGCAAAACGGGTTGCGCCGCTTGGCTGGGCGGGCGGGCAATGGGCGGCGTGGCTGGACCGGACACACAGGCCGACAACGCAAGCACTGCGCTCGCGCCGAGGACTGTTAAATGTGTCCGGCCCAAGGCAGGCATCAGGAGCGCACCGATGGCCCGGCCGCATTGCCCGTGGCTTTGGCTGAGGCCAAGGTGTCGCGCAGATTGGTTTCCATGGTCTTGAGTTCGACCTCGGCTTCGGCGCGTTTGCGTTTGCCCTCATCGGCGATCTGAAGGCTTTCCTCGATGGTGGCGATCAATTCGGCATTGGCGGTTTTCACAGCCTCGATGTCAAACACGCCGCGTTCCATTTCGGTGCGTACGATTTTGTTGCCCTCGCGCAGATTTTTGGCATTCGCGGTCAACAGTTCGTTGGTCAGATCCGTCGCGGCTTTGATGTCTTTCGCGGCTTCGGTCGAACGCTGAATGGTCACGGCCTGGGCCAATTGGGTTTCCCAAAGCGGCACAGTGTTGACCAGCGTCGAGTTGATTTTGGTGACCAGGGATTTGTCGTTTTCCTGCACCAAGCGGATCGAGGGCAGGGATTGCATCGTCACCTGACGGGTCAGTTTCAGATCATGTACCCGGCGTTCCAAATCGTCACGCGCTGCGCGCAGATCGCGCAATTCCTGCGCTTTGATCACTTGGTCCTGTTCGGGCGCAGCGTCAACGGCAGCGGCCAAGGCCGGGATCTCGTTCTCATCCAATTCTTTGATTTTCAGCTCGCCCGCCGCGATATAAATCGCCAATTCGTCATAGAAATTCAGCGTCTTGTCGTAGAGCATGTCGAGCGATTTGATGTCTTTGAGCAGCTTGTGCTCATGGGTCAGCAAATTGTCAGTGATCTTGTCGATCTGGGTTTGGATGGTCTCATAACGGGCAATGAATTTCGCCATTGGAGCGGCGCGCCCCAACAGCCTTTCCCACCAGCTGCGTTTGCGACGCACGTCAAGCTCAGATACGGAAAACCCACGAATGGTGGTGACGATGGAGCGCAAAGAGTCGCCCGCAGGCCCCACATCTTTGTTGCGCACATCTTCCAGCATCGCTTGCGAAATCTCTTGCAACTCGGCCTGCGCGCCTGAGCCAAAGCGGACGATGGAATTGGTGTCCCCCATGTCGATCTCGGATTTCGCACGCTCAATTTCCGCGCTCAAAGGCGTGTTTGCCAAGGCTTCCGGGTCAATCAACTCGCCTTTGGGTTCGGCAAGGACGACGGCGGTGACCGCTTCGACGTCTTTCAATGTGGCTTCGGCCTTTTGGCGGGTGGTGTCGGACATGGAACGGTTCCCCAGTTAAGAACTTGAAAAGTTTGTTTTATTTGATGCCTTCGCGGGCAAGACGGTCACGCAGGACCTCGATCTCAATGTCGAGATCGGTCTTACTGTCCAAAAGTAACGCCTCATTGCGCGCGGTGAAATTTTGTTCAAGATCATCGAGCAGTGCAAACCAATCCTGACGCGCCTCAGCGTTTTTGGTGCGCGCCCAAAGGTCGGCATATTTGACCGTCGCATCGCGCGCGCCCAGCAAATAAACCCCAAGATATTTGCGCGCGGCGGTCAGATCGCGCGGGTCTTCTTCGACAGTACGAAACATATCGCGGGCGGTTTTGATAAACGCATCAAGGCGGGTTTCGGCGGCCCGGTCGCCAGAGCGCGAAAGGGCCTCGCGCATGGTGTTCAAATGCGCCTCGGCCTCGTCAATCGCTTTGGATACCCGATCTTGTTGAAACGTGTCGATGTCGTCCATGCCTTTGTTTTTCAACGGATCAAAGCCAAAGGCGAGGCTATGCAACACGGTGCCGAGACCGGCAAAAATCACCGTTTCCAAAGCGCCCCAGCCGAACCAGCCAACAAGGCCAAGGCCAAGCCCGGTCAAGGCAGAGCCAAAGATTTTGCGAGGGATCGCCGGGCGGCGTGAGATTTTGCGCGCCTCATAGGCCTCTTCGGCTTTCAACCCTTCACGGGTCAAAAATGCCGCCCCGACAAGACATCCCAAGGCCGCCAAATAACCTGCCATAACAACAGGTTCGGCGGTAAAGGCCTTCCATGCCAAAGGCAGGCCCGCGTAGAATAATAGGTTTGAGCGTGCACCAACGCGAGACGGGCGTTTACCATCAAAGGGGCGATGTTGCGGGGGAGGCGGGGTGCCCTCCGATTGCGCCGAAGGCTTCGGGCTGACGTCAGGCGAGTAGGTCGAACCATACCGTTGGGCCATGGATCACATCCCCTGCGCTTTGATGGTGACGTAAAAGGTCAGCGCGACCAAAAGATAATAGGCCAGTTTTGAAAACGGACTGTCGCTCATGGCCACCCTTTCGATCAAACGCAGTGTTCAGGTCCAGATATAGGAAGAAATTGCACACTGCGAAAGAGTTAAGGGGAGCAAATGCCCCCCTTTCCCCGGTGTTCTTTGGTTAGGTCTTGCCTCTCGGCGGTTTCCCGCCCGGCTTGCCACCAGGTTTGCCACCGGGCTTGGTTCCCGGTTTGGCCGCGTGGGATTTGAACCCGGAGGAGCGGGGTTTGCCCTCCGCACCGCCGCCATGACTTTTGAAGCCTGCGGATTTGAAGCCGCCCGGTTTTCCACCTGGCTTCCCGCCCGGTTTGCCAAAGGGCCGACCCGCAGGTTTGCCATCGCGATCACCCCGTGAGTCGTTGCGTGAATCGCTGCGGGAATCTGTGCGGGACTTGAAATCGCCATCGCGTTTTTTGAACCCACCTTCGGGTCGACCGCCGCCTGCATCGTCGCGACGTTTGAACCCGCCCGGTTTGCCACCCGGCTTGCCGTCCCGATCATCACGGGATTTAAAGCCACCTTCACCGCGTGGTTTGCCGCCAAAGGGGCGATCTCCGCCCGCATCGTCGCGGCGTTTGAAGCCGCCCGGTTTGCCGCCCGGTTTGCCACCGGAACGATCATCGCGCTCGCCATAGGCCGGTTTGTCGCCGCGCGGCTTGAACGGTGCTTTGCCGTCTGCGCGCCGATCTGTCCCCCGCGCGTCATCGCGGCCTTTGGTTTCGGTGCGCGGACCGCCCGGTTTGCCGTCACGCGACACAGTACGTTTCGCGCCTTGCGGTGCGCCACGTTTGGAAAACCCGCCATCGCCAACCTCAAGATCCATGCCCAACTGATCGCGCAGCACACGGGCGCGGACCTCTTCGACCTGACCGGGTTGCAAGGTGCCAAGACGGAACGGGCCATAAGACAGCCGGATCAGGCGGTTCACCACCAGACCGATATGTTCCATCGCACGGCGAATTTCGCGGTTTTTGCCTTCGCGCAGACCCACGGTCAGCCAGGCGTTTGCACCCTGTTGCCGATCAAAGGTGACTTCCATGCCTTGGAAATCTTCGCCGTCAATGGTGATGCCATTGCGCAACGTGTCCAATGTCGCCTCAGAGGCGGTGCCTTTGACGCGGACCCGGTATTTGCGCAGCCAGCCGGTGTCGGGCAGCTCAAGTTTGCGTTTGACCTCGCCATCGTTGGTCAACAAAAGCAGACCTTCGGAGTTGATATCCAACCGGCCGACAGACATCACCCGCGGCATTTCCACCGGCAATTTGTCAAACACTGTCTCGCGGCCTTTTTCGTCCTTGGCCGTGGTCACAAGGCCCAAAGGTTTGTGATAAAGCCACACACGCGGTGGCTCGGGTTCGCCCACTTCTTTGCCGTCGACATAAATGCGGTCCTTCGGCATGACATTGAGGGCAGGGGAGACCACTTTGCGGCCATTGACCGTGACGCGGCCCTCATTGATCAATTCTTCGGCCTCGCGACGCGAGGAAATGCCCGCGCGCGAGAGCACTTTGGCGATGCGGTCGCCCGGATGGGGCTTGTCTGCGCCACCAGAATGATCCGATCCCGGTTTGGAATGCGGTTTTGCGTGGCTTTTGTAGCCGGTGGGTTTGGACGGTTTTTTGGGCGTGTCGTCGGTCATGGAAAAGGCCTCTCTTTGCGCCGCTCATACTCTGACATAGCCCCGTTTAAAAGAGCCTTGCTTGGATTGTGCGGTTTTCTGAGGTCTTTGACCCAAAACCGGCCCGCACGAGGGCGCGTGCAGGCCGGATCATCATGGATTGGGGACGCCCCCATCCCATCTCTTGGGCGAGATGACTTTTAGAACGTGTAGACGTAGGACATCCCAACGACCCAAGGGTCAATCTCGGCTTTGCCAATTTTTGCGCCATCGAGTTTGACATCACTGTCAATGTCGATCCAGCGCACATCGGTCCGGAACGCGCCGTGATCGCTGATTTTGTAGTCAAAGCCCGCATGAAGCGCGACGCCCCAAGAATCGCTGAGGTCCAAATCATGGCCTGCGATTGCGCCTTTGGCTGTTTCTTCGAAAAACGCCGTGTAGTTGAGGCCAACCCCCACAAAGGGCGAGAACTGTTCGCCGCCGTTAAAGTGATACTGCACGGAGACGACCGGCGGCAGGTGTTTGGTCGAGCCAATGCGGCCCAAGCCGGAGGCGTCAATGTCATGCATGAAAGGCACGGCACCGAGCACTTCGATGCCGATGTTGTTGGCGACGAAATACTCAAATGTAATGGTCGGTCGGACGTTGTCCCCGATATCAAGCGTATTGGCCCCGCCCAGAATGGTGCCGTTGTCTGATTTTGGCATCACCCCACCAAGGCCAAGGCCGAGAGACATGGTGCCCGCCTCTTGCGCGCTTGCGCCGGAGATCCCGGCAAGAGAGAGAGCGAGGGCGGTGGCAAAAAGTGTCGTCGTTTTCATAGCGTGTCCTAATGTCGTAACGTCGCGCGTGTGGCGGACGCTCTGCCTCGGGCGGGGCAAGGGCTTTGATTTGCATCAAATTGGCGGGGGCTGCGTCAATCTGTCGGGGTGGGCATGTGGGGAGCCCCCGTAGGACGCCATCACGACGCGTGTCTTGCGTCGGCGGCGATTCCACGTCAGGAAAGGCCATGTCTTTTCGCTCTTATATGGATGATGCGTTCATCGAAGCCGCTTTGGCCGAGGCGCGCGGCGAGGTGCCGGTGGGCGCCGTCGTCGTGTCACCAAAAGGCGAGATCGTCGGGCGCGGTGGCAACCAAACCCGCGCCGATAATGATCCTACGGCCCATGCCGAGATCGTCGCCATCCGTGCCGCCTGTGCCGCGCTGGGCCAGGAGCGTCTGTCGGGCTACGATCTTTATGTGACGTTGGAACCTTGTCCGATGTGCGCCGCGGCGATGTCAAATGCGCGGATTGCCCGGCTGTATTACGGCGCGCAAGATCCGAAATCCGGCGGTGTCGCCCATGGGGCACGGGTGTTTTCGCACGCCCAATGCCACCACGCCCCCGAGGTCTATGACGGCATCGCGGCGGATCGGGCCGAAGCCATGCTCAAAGCCTTTTTTGCCGCCCGCCGCGGTTGAGACGGATCATAGCGGCGCGGCTCTTGCACAGCGGCTCTTGCACAAAAGGCGCTCTTGGGCTAAAGATTGCGCTGTACAGGCTTGGCCTGTGCGCCACCCCAAATCCTTGAAATAACGCCCGTTTTCGGGGCCAGTCGCATGCCTGGGCCTTTGCGGGTCTCTGCGTGAGTGTCTGATGATCGAAACCACATTGCTGCGCTATGAGCGGCCCTTGAAAAACCTCGCCCTGATGTTGGGCGTGGCCTCGACGATTGCGATTGTACAAAACTGGTATCCGCTGAACCTGTTTCTGTCGTTGCCGTTTTGCATGATCTGGCTGGCGATGGGGTGGCTGCATTCTGAGCGGCAGTTGAAATGGATCAACATCCTGTTTGCTGCATTTTACGTGTACGGTATTGGGCGCTATCTGGTGGTTGGAGCTTAGCCGCCGTCAAATCTCGATGGCGGCAAGCACCTCGGGCACTTTGACCACACCGTCCTCCAACGCATAGACCAGAGGATCACAACTCTGCGCCAAAAGCGGGAAGGTGCCCCAGTGGCACGGGATCACCGTTTTGAACTCAAAGAACTTTTGACAGACATAGGCGGCGCGGGCCATGTCCATCGTGTAGTGGCCCCCGGCGCAGAGAATGCCGATGTCGGGCTGATGCAGGTCGGCAAACCACGCCATATCGGCCATGATATCGGTGTCGCCTGAAACATAGATCGTGTGGCCTTCGCCCGAGATCATAAAGCCCGCAGGATCGCCTGCGTAGGCAGGTGCGCCATCTTTGAAATCAATCGAAGAGGAATGCACCGCGTTCACCATCGTGACCCGCACTGCCGCATCGTCTTCGCCCAAGGTGCCTTCGCCCAAGGTGATGGTGCCGCCTTTGCCAAATCCGGTGACGCCGGCGCCCTCAGCGCCCAAAATGAGCGACAACTCATGGATGCAATAGATCATCGCCCCGGTGTCTTTGCCCACAGGGATCGTTGTCGAGGCGTGATCGCCATGCCCGTGGGTGAGAAAGATCGCGGTTGCGCCTGTGGTGGCCTCCTCCGCGCGCTCCTCTGGGAAGGAGGGGTTGCCCGCAAGCCACGGGTCGATGAGCAAAACCTGATCCGCGATCTCGATGCGAAACCCGGAATGTCCAAGCCAAGTGATTTTCATGCGACCTCTCCCTATATTGTCCTCAAAATTGTCCTCAAACGGCAGTTCAGGAAAAGTTAGCACAGGTGCGGGGAAAATCACATGTGGACCGAGCAATTTGATGGCTATTGTGAGCGGGTGGATTTCACATTTTGGTCAGAACCCGTCAATGCGCTGACCAATTTGGCCTTTGTGCTGGCGGCGCTTTGGATGTGGCCGCGCACCCGGCATTCCCCTTTGGCGCGGGCGATGGCGGCGGTGTTGATGGTGATCGGTTTTGGCTCGTTTGCCTTTCACACCACCGCGACACGTTGGGGGGCAATGGCCGACACCGCACCGATTCTTGGCTTTATCCTGTTGTATATTTTCGCGGCCACGCGGGATTTCTTTGGTCTCACGCCCTTGAAAAGCGGTCTTGTGACCCTGCTGTTTTTCCCCTTTGCCGCCGCCACCGTGCCGCTTTTTGCCAAGCTTGGGCTTGGGTCATCGGCGGCCTATGCGCCCGTGCCGATGTTGATTTTCATCTACGCCTCTCTGCTCAATCCCCGTGCCCCCAAAACCGCGCGCGGATTGGCCGTGGGGGCGGCGTTGTTGTGCCTCTCCATCGGCTTTCGCATGTTGGATGATCCGATCTGTGCCCTCTGGCCCATCGGGACGCATTTCCTCTGGCATCTGCTCAATGCCGTGGTTTTGGCCCATATGATCGCGGTCTACGCCAACCATATAGGGGTGAAGGAGGCTTGAAGGCCGCGCGCCTGCGCGATAAAGCCATGTCAAAAGCCCTGTGCAACAGAAAAGACGGAGCCCAACCATGTCCATTGACATCGACACCGCACGCCGGGTCGCCAAACTCGCCCGCATCCGGGTTGAGGAAGACGCACTTCCCGCACTGGCCCAAGAGTTCAACGCGGTGCTTGGCTTTATCGAGCAACTCTCCGAAGTGGATGTCGAAGGGGTCGAGCCGATGACTTCGGTCACGCCGCAGCGCCTCAAGCGCCGGGTCGATGCGGTCACCGATGGCAATATGCAGGAGAAAATCCTGAAAAACGCGCCCGATGCGCGCGAAGGCTTTTTTGCGGTTCCGAAGGTGGTGGAATAATGTCTGATCTCAATAAACTCACCCTGTCTGCGGCCCGTGACGGTCTGCGCAAAGGCGATTTCACCTCTGTTGAGCTGACCGAAACTTGCTTGTCCGCGATTTCCGCCTCCGGCGCGCTCAATGCGTTCGTGCACAACACGCCCGAGATCGCAATGGAACAGGCCAAAGCGGCGGATGCCCGGATCGCGTCCGGCGATGCGCCTGCGATGTGTGGCCTGCCGATCGGGATCAAAGATCTGTTTGCCACCAAAGGCGTCGACACCCAGGCGGGATCGCGCATCTTGGAAGGCTTCAAACCCGAATATGAGAGCACCATCACCACCAAACTGTTTGACGCGGGGGCGGTGATGTTGGGCAAGCTCAACATGGACGAATTCGCCATGGGCTCCTCAAATGAGACCTCTGTGTACGGCAATGCGGTCAACCCGTGGCGTCGCGGCAATGAGGACACTCCGCTTACGCCGGGCGGCTCCTCTGGTGGCTCTGCGGCGGCAGTGGCGGCGGACCTGTGTCTGGCCGCGACCGGCACCGACACCGGTGGCTCGATCCGCCAACCGGCGGCTTTCACCGGCATTGTCGGGATCAAACCGACCTATGGGCGTTGTTCGCGTTGGGGCGTGGTGGCCTTTGCCTCCTCCCTGGACCAAGCCGGGCCGATGACCAAAACCACCCGCGATGCGGCGATCATGTTGGAAGCCATGTGTGGCCATGACGCGAAAGACAGCACCTCCGCCGATCTGGCCGTGCCGAATTTCGAGGCCATGCTGACCGGCGACATCACGGGCAAAAAAATCGGTATCCCGAAAGAATACCGCATGGACGGCATGCCGGAAGAGATCGCCAAACTTTGGGATGACGGTGCAGACATGCTGCGCGCGGCTGGGGCTGAGGTGGTCGATATTTCGCTGCCCCACACCAAATACGCGCTGCCTGCCTATTACGTGATCGCGCCCGCTGAAGCCTCGTCCAACCTCGCGCGCTATGATGGCGTGCGCTATGGTCACCGCGCCAAATTGGCGGCGGGTGACGGCATCGACGACATGTATGAAAAGACCCGCGCCGAAGGCTTTGGTCACGAGGTTCAGCGCCGCGTGATGGTTGGCACCTATGTGCTCTCCGCCGGCTTCTATGACGCCTATTACAACCGCGCCCGCAAAGTCCGCACCCTGATCAAAAAGGATTTCGAGGACGTATTTGCCGCCGGGATTGATGCGATCTTGACCCCCGCGACACCGTCGGCGGCCTTTGGTCTGGGCGAAATGTCGGAGAGCGATCCGATCCAGATGTATCTCAACGACGTCTTCACCGTGACCGTCAACTTGGCGGGTCTGCCGGGAGTGTCTGTGCCGGCGGGCCTGTCCGCCAAGGGGCTGCCTTTGGGGCTGCAACTCATCGGGCGTCCGTGGGAAGAGGGTGATCTGCTGAATATCGCCCATTCGCTTGAGACGGCTGCGGGCTTTGTTTCCAAGCCAGAAAAATGGTGGTAAGGGACGACGAACTGCCCTCATCCTTGGAGCTTGCCGCCGATGCGCCGCGCCTCTTACGCCTTGATTTCTTTGATTGCCCTTGCGGCTTGCGAAACCCCCGTGCCGGACAGCGGCTCCGGCGTGGGCTTTGGCTCCTATGCGGATTATCAAGCCCAACGTGAGGCCGAATTGATTGCCAATGGTGATGGGCGTGGTCAAAGCGCAGGCGTGAGCACGAGCGCAACCACGGGCCTCGACACCAAAGAGATTTCGGCCGAGGCCGCTGCGGCAATTGATGCGGCGGAGAACACGCCCGCGCCGGTGGGACCCGCACCCAAAGCGGTGACCAACGCCATCGGGATTTCCTCGGAAAACAATTTCGATGCGGTTGCCTCCGAGCGGTCGATCGAACAAGACGCGGCGCGTGTTGCCGCCAACAAAGACTCCTATGTCACCATTCAGCCGACTGCCGTGCCGACCCGTCCAACCAAGGATGCGGCCACGATTGTTGAGTTCGCCTTGTCGACCACCAATCGCGTTGGCGAAGCGCTGTATTCGCGTCTGATCCCCGGCGCGCAGACCCGTGCCGCGCGCGCCTGTGCCAAGTATCCGTCGCCCGATCTGGCGCAGGAAGATTTCCTCAACAGCGGCGGGCCGGAACGCAACGCCAAAGGGCTTGATCCCGATGGCGACGGCTTCGCCTGTAGCTGGGATCCCGCACCTTTCCGTCTGGCCGCGCGCGCGCGCTGATCCGCGATTTGACTGCTGTGCCTGATATCCGTGATCACCCGTCGCCCAATTTTGGCGATCGACGCGGCGGTGCGCAACCGGATATGGTGGTGTTGCATTACACCGCCATGACCTCAGCCGATGCTGCGCTTGAGCGGCTGTGTTGCCCGGATCACGAGGTCTCCGCCCATTATCTGATTGATTGCCGAGGCGTTATTTTGCGCCTCGTGAATGAGGAAAGCCGGGCGTGGCACGCGGGGGCGGGGCAATGGGGTCGTGTCACCGATGTCAATTCGCAGTCCATCGGCATTGAACTGGCCAACCCCGGCACAGCCCCTTTTGCCGCCGATCAAATGGATGCGCTGGAGTGGCTGTTGAGTGACATCATGGAGCGTTGGTTTATGACGCCCGAACGCGTCATCGCCCATTCCGACATGGCCCCCACGCGCAAAATCGACCCCGGCCCGCGCTTTGATTGGCGCAGGCTGGCGCTTGGCGGTCTGTCGGTCTGGCCGCAGATTGCGCTGGATTTTGAGGCCCATGCGGATGAGTTTTTGCAAGGTCTTGCGGCATTTGGCTATCCCGATGCGCCGATTGAGGCGTTGCTTCCGGCCTTTCGTGCCCGCTTTCGTCCCAATCATCATGGGCCGCTGGATGCCGTTGATATGGCCATGGCGCATGATCTGGCGTCGCGCTTTCCCGTTGACCCGGACGACTGGCTCGCCTAAGTCGCTTTGATACGCGGATGGCTGGATAATCGCGGGCTGGGGGCGATCCCTGGCGCGAGGAAAGTCCGGACTCCATCAAGCAACGGTGCCGGGTAACGCCCGGCGGGGGCAACCCTAGGGACAGCGCCACAGAGAACAGACCGCCTTACACGCGCGCAAGCGCAAGCTGGGGTAAGGGTGAAACGGTGGGGTAAGAGCCCACCGCGGGACTGGCAACAGAACCGGCATGGCAAGCCCCACCGGGAGCAATGCCAAATAGGGACGTCGCGCGGGGACTGTGTGCTTTGCATACCGCCCGCAGGGATGCTTGAGCCCGAGACGTCCGGGTTGGCAGCTTGAGCCTGTTGGCAACAGCAGGCCTAGAGGAATGGTTATCCACGGCGGGTCCGCCCGCTGAGACAGAATCCGGCTTATAGGCCGTCCGCGTATATTTCTTTCATCCATTTTAAATGGGTAATAGACGACATTGGCGCATGGCGTGGCACATGGCTGAGATGAGCCCAAGTCATCAAAGGCCGCGGGATGGACGAATGTCAGCTCTGAGGTCCTGAGAGCGATCTCGCGTGGAAAAGCCGACCCGGCACAGCCTGGGTCGACGGCCTCTCCAACGCAAACTGGGTTTATTCAAGAAGGCAAGCAAAGGCCTCAAAAGGGGCCAGTGTGACGTGATCACCAGACGGCAGCGCGTCCCTGTACAGATTAGAGAGGACGATTTTGCCTTGTGTTGTGCGGGTTTCCGGCATTTGAAAATGGACTGTTTTATCGGTGAAGTTGCCAAAGACAAGAAGCCGTTGATCATCAAGCGCTCTCTCATATGCAAACACATTCGGATCATCCCCGCCGATCAGCGCAAAGCTGCCTTTTGTGATGATATCCAGCTCGCCCCGCAAGGCGATCAAGTTCTGATAGAATGCAAAGACCCCGTTTGGGTCTGATCTATCCTCTTCGACATTGATGTCGACATAGTTCGTGTTCACATCAATCCACGGCTGTCCGGTTGTAAAACCAGCATGTTTTGTGCCGTCCCATTGGACAGGCGTGCGGCCGTTGTCGCGGCCATTCGTATTGGCACCTGCGATAAACTCTTGTTGGGACACTCCACGGGCGCTTTGCTCTTTGAGTTGGCCAAGGGTCTCGATGTCGCGAAACTGTCCGATCTCGGTGAAATGGGCATTTGTCATGCCGATCTCTTCGCCTTGGTAGATAAAGGGGGTGCCTTTCATCAGATGCATGGTCATTGCCAACATCTTGGCCGACCGCACGCGGTAAGGGCCTTCACATCCGTAATGCGACACAGGACGCGGCAAATCATGGTTGGACAGGTAGAGCGAATTCCAGCCATCATTGGCGAGCGCATCTTGCCAGCTCGCAAGGATGCGCTTGTGCGTTGGCAGGTCGAACAGGTTCGGACCAAATCGCCCTTTGTCTTGATCCCAAGCCGCGTCAATATGGTTAAAGTTGAAAACCATATCCACTTCGTGCCGCGAGTCTCCGCAATACAGCAGCGCGGTGTCGGGTTTGGCGGACCAGCTTTCGCCGACTGTCATAATGTCCCGACCGGCAAAACAGGCCTGATGCATGTCCTGAATGAACCGGTGCATATCGGGGCCTTCAGCATAGATTCGAGTGTCGAGATCCTTCCCAATCAGTTCGATCACATCAATGCGAAACCCCCCGATCCCCTTGTCGAGCCACCAGTTCATCATATCGAACACCTCGTGACGAAGCGCGGGGTTGTGCCAGTTCAAGTCAGGTTGCCCTGGGCCAAAATGACCATAATAATATCGCCCAACGGCCTCAACCCATGTCCATGCGGACCCGCCAAAACAGGCGCGTTGATCATCGGGGGAGCCATTTGTCTCGGGGCTTTGGTCACGCCAATAAAAATACGCGTGCTCAGGACAATCGCGTGTTTCACAGGCTTTCAAAAACCAGTCATGGTCGGATGAGCAATGATTGACCACGAGATCCATAACAATGCGAATGCCTTTGTCCTGTGCTTGGGCAACGAGTTGATCAAAGTCCTCCAAAGTTCCGAATTCTGGCGCAATGTCGCGATAGTCCGAGATGTCATACCCATTGTCGCGCATCGGCGAGGCGTAGACCGGCGACAGCCAGACAAACCCAACCCCAAGGTCTCTGAGGTGGTCCAGTTTCGAGATGATACCCTGAAGATCGCCAATGCCATCGCCATTGCTGTCACAAAAGCTACGCGGGTAAATCTGATAGCCGGTTGCTGTTTTCCACCAAGGTTGCAAGGCTTGTGTCATCGGGATGTCCTCAAGGTTTGAATAGCAGGGGGGCTCAATGATCTGTCGATCGCCGATGCCGGGTGGGGAGCGCAAAGCGCGTAAGATGCGTACACTGTCTTGAGTACTGACAAGTTCGATATTATAGAAATATGATATGTTATCTTTATTATAGACTTAGCTTATGGTGACCTTTGGACCGCAAACTGAAGCAATTTCTGGTCGTCGCGGAAACCGGCAACGTGTCGTTGGCTGCCGAAGCAATGAATGTGTCGCAACCCACAGTGTCCGTGAACCTGCGTCGCCTTGAAGAGGAGCACGGTGTCCCGCTGTTTTCTCGGAGCTCGCGTGGGGTTGTTTTAACGGAATTTGGCAAGGTTCTTTTTGAACACGTCAAGGTGATGGCGCGCTTGAACGATCATGCGGCGGCAGAATTGCGCGCGATGAAGAATGGAAGCCGGCCCACCCTAAAGGTTGCCTGTGGCTTTACATGGTGGGAGCTTTACGTGCGCCGGTCCCTCAAAGAGTTTTCGGCACTGCATCCCGACGTGGCCGTTCATGTGGACATTTCAAGCAGCTATGATGGTCTGCGCGATTTATTATCCGGCGATATATCAATTTTTGTGGGGACCAAGGTGCTTCACTTAAATGACCCGACGACCTTTCGGTTTCAGAGTCTTATCACTGCCGAGGATGGCTTTTTCGCACGCGAAGATCACCCGCTTCAGGGCCAGAAAATTCGGCAAGCCGATCTGGCTCATTTTCCGCGGATTGATGTTGCCCCGGTTGTGAACCGGCACTTTGGAATTGTGGAAAAATCCGCCCCGATGACGGACCACGACCATCTTTCAAATGCCCCGACGCAGTATTCCTCAAACTCCATGACATCTGGCATCAGCCTGTTGCAGGACAGTGATGCTTACCTGATTTATCCTACGGCGACTGACACCTACCTGAGCGGGCATGGCATACGCTTGCTGCAGGTCACGGATCAGCCACAGCAAAATATTGAGATTGGGATCTACACTCTGGCTGACAAAGCAATGGGACCATTGCAATCCGCATTTGCAGAGCGCGTCTCGGACGCGTTTGGGGTCCGCTCCAAGGTATAGTAAAAATCTATAATAAGGCGTTAATTACGTATTTTATTATTGCCATGCCATCCTCCATCCTTGGTCTATCGGTCAATTCAGACAGGGCCGTGAACACTCTGGGAGGAAACTATGTCTCACAAGATCAGGAAATTTACCCTCAAAGGTACAGTCCCCGTGGCGGCGCTTTTGATCACCACAACCACTTTGGGCGCGGCCGACATCACCTATGTCTCCGGGGCCACAGGTGCCGCAGTCGAAAATTTTGCGACCCTTGTCGCACCGTGGGAAGAGCTCACCGGCCATACTGTCACATTGGTGCCAATGCCATCTTCGACGACCGATCAATTCGGGCAGTACCGTCTTTGGCTGGCCGCAGGAAATGGCGACGTTGACCTCTACCAGACGGATGTGATTTGGGCACCGCAATTGGCCGACCATTTTGTCGATTTGTCGCAGGCCGCGGGCGATCTTGTTAAACGTCATTTTCCGTCGATCATTGAATCCCAGACCGTAGATGGGCATTTGGTTGCTTTGCCAATCTACACGGATGCCCCTGCACTCTACTACCGTCGCGATCTTTTGGAAAAATACGGCGCGGCTGTTCCAACCACTTGGGAAGACCTCACCACCACGGCACAGATGATCCAAGATGCAGAACGCGCCGACGGGCAATCAGACCTTTGGGGGTTTGTCTGGCAGGGCAATGCCTACGAAGGTCTGACCTGCAACGCGCTGGAATGGGTGAAATCATCAGGTGGCGGGCAAATCATCGAAGCTGATGGGACGATTTCCATCAACAACCCCGCCGCCGTCGCAGCACTCGATCTGGCCGCCCAGTGGCCCGGAACGATTTCGCCCGAAGGTGTGCTTGCCTACCAGGAGGAAGAAGCGCGCGGTGTCTGGCAAACGGGGAATGCGGTGTTTATGCGCAACTGGCCCTATGCCTACGGCCTTGGCAATGGCGCCGATTCTGCGGTGAAGGGCCTGTTTGGTGTGGCCCCGCTTCCAACCGGGCAAGGCCACGACATGTCTGCCGCAACATTGGGAGGCTGGAACGTCGCCGTTTCCAAATACTCCAAACATCAAGACGCGGCGATCAGCCTTGCGGTTTATTTGGCATCTGAGGAGGCGCAGAAAAACCGTGCTCTGAACGAAACCAGCCTGCCCACGATCATGAGCCTTTATGAGGACGCCGAAATCGCGGAGCGGCAGCCGATTATCCCTCTGTGGAAGGACGTGTTCTTGCAGGCCGTTCCGCGCCCTTCGGCCCCCGTGCGTCAGGACTACAACGAAGTTTCGACGCTGTTCTTCTCTGCGGTGCATTCGGTGCTGTCTGGTGACGAGGATGCCGCGAACGCCTTGGCAGAGCTCGAACTTGATCTTGAAGACATGCTCGAAGACTAACGGCGCCCCCGGCGTCACGGGCCGCCTGTGACGCCAATTTCTGACAGACCGCAAAATATTGCTGTCCTGACATACCCAGGGAGGGGACATGTCGACATTACATCGTATAATGCGGGGGCACTCTGCGCACCGGCAACTCAATTTGCAACAACAGCGTGTGCGTGCCGCAACCATTTTCTTGCTCCCCATGCTGATCATGTTGCTGTGTGTGGCGGCGTGGCCCCTGTTCAGGTCAATCAGCATTTCGTTCACCGATGCGACGGCGGACACGCTGTTCAATGGCCAATCCCAGTGGGTTGGGTTTGACAACTACCTGGAACGGCACGTCCGCGCGAACGGTGACGTCCGCTGGCGCGGTGTTTTGGTTGATCCAGATTGGTGGAATGCGGTCTGGAACACGATCCGGTTTTCAATCGTCTCAGTGTCGCTCGAAGCCTGCTTTGGCCTGTTGGTGGCCTTGGTCCTTCATCAGGAGTTCAAAGGGCGTGGACTTGTGCGCGCTGCCATCCTGATCCCTTGGGCGATCCCAACGGTGGTCTCGGCCCGTATGTGGGGCTGGATGTTGAACGACCAGTTTGGTGTCATCAATCATATGATGTTGGGCTTAGGGTTGACCGACAGGCCCATCGCATGGACCGCATCATCTGATACCGCGATGATGGCTGTCTTGATCGTGGATGTCTGGAAAACCACGCCCTTTATGGCGCTTCTCATTCTGGCCGGACTGCAAATGATCCCACGAGATATGTATGAGGCCGCAAAACTGGACGGCATTCATCCTGTCAAAGTGTTCTTCCGTGTCACATTGCCCATGCTGAAACCGGCGTTGATGGTCGCGATTATCTTTCGCGCACTCGACGCGTTGCGCATATTTGATCTGGTGTATTTGCTCACACCGCAATCCGACGCAACGGTGACAATGTCGGTCCTTAGCTACCGCGAACTCCAACAGTTCGGGGACTATGCCGAGGGGTCAGCCATGTCGACGATCCTGTTTTTGATCATCACTCTGTTTGTCCTTTTGTACATCAAACTCGGACGGGTCGATCTGGGCGGAGGAGCACACTGATGGAACGCTCAATCTTTGGAACTATCGCGTTCTACATCGGCGTGGCTTTGATTGTTCTCCTGTCGATCTATCCGTTCTATTACGCGCTGATCACGAGTTTTGAGACAGGCACAGACCTGTTTACACCGAACCTTTTGCCCGAAGCATTCTCGCTGGACAACTACCGCAACGTATTGACCCAAAACAGCTTTTTGAGATCACTGGCAAACTCTGTATTCATTGCGTCGGTCACCGTCGGGTTCGCATTGGTGTTGGCCGTCACGGCATCTTACGCCCTGTCACGGGTTCAGTTTCGGGGGCGTAGCCTCCTGTTGATGACAATCCTGGGCGTGTCCATGTTTCCCCAAATTGCCGTGTTGTCCGGCCTGTATGAGTTGATCAACGTTCTGGGGATCTACAATAAACCTTGGGCTTTGGTGGTGAGCTATACCATTTTCACACTCCCCTTCACGGTCTGGGTGCTGACGACATTCATGCGCGATCTTCCCGTCGAAATCGAAGAGGCGGCCATTGTGGATGGCGCATCACCTTGGGGTATCATCACACAGGTCTTTTTGCCGTTGTTGTGGCCTGCGTTGGTGACGACGGGTCTGCTTGCGTTCATTGGCGCGTGGAATGAATTCCTCTTCGCGCTGACCTTCACAATATCGGAATCCGAACGCACCGTGCCAGTGGCCATCGCGTTGTTGTCCGGGGCCAGCGCGCAAGAAATCCCCTGGGGCACGATCATGGCAGCAAGCGTAATCGTCACTGTTCCGCTGATCATTCTGGTTCTCATCTTTCAACGTAAAATCGTGGCTGGCCTGACGGCTGGCGGCGTCAAAGGTTAAGCAAAACATGGCACATATTCAGCTTCAATCCCTCAGCAAATCTTTTGGCGCGCTTGAGGTTATCAAAGGGATCGACCTTGAGATCAAAAAGGGTGAATTCATGGTGTTTGTCGGCCCGTCAGGCTGTGGGAAATCCACTCTGCTACGGCTCATCTCGGGCTTGGAACAGGTTTCGTCGGGGACGCTTTTGTTTGACGGAGAAGAGGTGAACAACCTTGTTCCGTCCAAACGTGGCATCTCGATGGTGTTTCAATCCTACGCACTTTATCCGCACATGACCGTTTTTGAAAACATGTCGTTCGGCATGAAATTGGCCAACGCGACCAAACCGGAAATGGACGCACGGGTGCGTGAGGCCGCGGAGCTTTTGCAAATAGAACACCTTTTGGAACGGCTGCCCAAACAGCTGTCAGGCGGACAACGTCAGCGGGTGGCGATTGGGCGCGCCATCGTGCGTGACCCGCGCGTGTTCTTATTTGATGAACCCCTTTCAAATCTCGATGCGTCTTTGCGGGTTCAAACCCGTCTGGAAATCGCCAAACTCCATCATGACATGACAGACGTCACGATGGTTTACGTGACACATGATCAGGTCGAAGCCATGACGCTTGCCGACCGCATTTGCGTGTTGCGAGATGGCAAAGTGGAACAGGTCGGTACACCCACCGAGCTCTATGAGAGGCCAAATTCCATCTTTGTCGCCGGATTCATCGGGTCGCCAAAGATGAATTTCCTGACGGGAGACGTCGCGGCACAGTTTGGATGTTCGACACTGGGCATTCGCCCGGAGCACATAGACATCACAGAGTCCAGGGAGGGCATTTGGGCCGGTCAGGTGGTCCATGTCGAAGACCTGGGGTCGGACCATTTTCTCTTTGTCGACATCGGTTCTGACGACCCCTTGATTGTGCGACAAGCTGGAAAACTCCAACGCGACATTGGGACAAGGCTTCGGGTCAGTCCAAATCCGAACTTTGTTCATCGTTTTGACAGGGATGGCCGTCCCATTCTTGGGGCCAGCTTAGGCCAAAACTAGACCCAAGATCGCAAGTCCTCCGGCCGCGTCCGGCACAGTGGTGAAACCAGTGCAGCGCGGCGGGGGGCTATCGTTTCCTCGCGTCTGTTCGCGGCGGGCAAATGGATCGGTGCTCTCTTCGACGCGTATTTGCCGTTGTCCTGCTCGCGACTTTGGCGGTTCAAGGACGTTTCAAGGACCTTGAGTTGTTGGAATGCCGCTCGGTTTGCGACCTGTTTTCAGACAGTCTTGCCTGTGTTGCGAAGGTCCGAAATTCTTATGGCCAACAAGAGACTGGCTGACACGAGAAGGGCGCGGCGTTACGATCTTAAACTTTAAGATCATATGATAGCAAAACCCTTTAAGACCGGATGTCCAAATAGACCAACGCTCTCGCATATGAGGGCCGATCGCAGGGTGTGAATGCGCAAAACGCCGGTTTTTGAGGGAGGTGGTGGCATTCTCCCCGTTGGCACAATGGGATTTTGCGCGCAATATGTGGGGAGCGAAATCTAAAAGAGGGAGTGTCCCAATGAGTTTTGTGCGGGCTTTGACAACTTTGGCGATCGGCTTTGCTGCTGCAAAAGGCGTGGAGAAAGTGAAAAAGATGGGCGGGATGGATGGTGTGCGTGAAGCCATGCGCCAGTCCGGCAATCCCGGCGGTGTGGCCGATCAAATGGGCCAGATGGCGGAGAAATTCGGCCTTCCGGGCGGCGCGGACGCGGTGCGCGACATGATGGGCAAATTTGGCAACCAAGCCGCCGATATGTCTGAGGCGACCGAAGCCGGACTTGGCTCGCTGTTCTCGGCCATGGGCGGGGCGGCGGCGACGGGCGCGGCCTCGATGACCGATATGTTTGCCTCGGTGACCCAAGGCACGCCGGTCGGCGCGGCCAGTGAGGAAAACGCCAAGCTGATGATCCGGGCGATGATCATGGCGGCCAAGGCGGACGGCGAGATCGACGCCGAAGAGCGCACCAAAATTTTGGATAAGCTGACCGATGCCTCTGATGAGGAAATCGCCTTTGTGCAGGCAGAACTGGACGCCCCTGTCGATCCGATGGCTCTGGCCAAGGACGCGGGCACCTCTGCGGCGGCTCAGGTCTATGCCGCGGCCCTGATGGCGATTTCGGTCGATACCGATGCGGAAAAGACGTTTTTGATGGGTCTCGCGCAGTCTTTGATGTTGGACCCGGCGAAACAGGCGGAAATCCATCAGTCGATGGGAAAACCGGTTTTGTAAGCTGCGACTTTGAGACGAAAAGGGCGACTTTCGGGCCGCCCTTTTTATGGGGGGCAGTGAAGGCCGGTTTAGAGCCCCCCCTTGACCCAAGTTGTTGATTTCAAAAGAGCCAACTCATACTATTCACCTAATTGAAGATAGGGCACTATCGTATGGAAATAGTCTGAGGATCACTCATCGACTGGCTACATAAGAAGCTGAAAAATTACGGATTTTTCAAATGGCTTTTAATTGCCATCATTTTTGGTTTGGATTGCTTACAGTGAGTGGTTGTATTGACCTTCGTCATCAGCTTGCGAATGACCGCTCCGTCCCGCACTTCAGACCTCAATCCGGGCCGTGAAGACGGTGCGGATAAGGGCGTGATTTCCATTTGACGCGGCCCGATGCTCGCCCGATCAGGTCGTAGCCATCTGCGCGTTACGGCTTTCCTGGTGCAGCAAATAGAATGACGCGGACAGGATCATCAGTGACCCGAGCCACATCGACCCCGGCGGCACAAAGCCAAAGGCCGCAACCCCCAACGCCACGTTGAGCGGCAATTTGAGATGGTCAAACGGCTGAAGATAGGCGGCATCGGCGATGGAATAGGCCTTGGCAATCGCATATTGCGCCATCGCGGTCAAAACGCCCGCCAACAACACGATCCCACCTGAGAGGCCAAGATCAAGCGCGATGCCGTCGCCCAGAGCGAGGCCAAAGTTCACCGGCGTCAGCAAGAGCAACAGATAGACGGTGAGGCTTTCGGGCGTCTCGGTGCGGGTCATGCGTTTGGTCAACAATGAGGTCAGCGCCCAAAACGCGGCGGCCCCCACCGGATAGAGCGCGTAGATCGAAAACTTTTCCGACCAAGGCGCGAGGATGATCATCCCGCCCAGGAACCCAAGCGTGACGGCAAACCAGCGTGCCAATGTGGTCTCTTCGCGCAGGATCAGCCCGGCCCCCAAGGTGACGAAAAACGGCGACAGCATGATCAAGGCGATGGCCTGCCAGATCGGCACATGCGCCAGCCCGGCGATCCAAAGCTGGACCCCGATGGTGGCGGCTCCGACGCGCAACAGATGCAGGCCAAGGTTGCCCGTGGCCATGGCGCGCAGCCCGTGGCGGATCACCCATGGGGCGGAAAACAGGAAGGCGATGAAATATTGCCAAAACGCCAGACGCGCGGAGGGCACGCCCTGCATCATCGTGACATATTGGGTGAGGGCGTTGATCACGGCAAACAAGGCGCCGGCAGCGATCATCAATAGCGCACCGGCGCGCGCGGGGCCGAGCGTGGCCCAAAGGCCGGAGGGGGAACGAGTCATGTGGCGTGTCCTTTCTGTTACCGCACATAACTCAAGGCACAGAAGGACATGGGGGCAGGGGCCAAAACCCCATCCCGCATCCAACTCTCTTTCATCCGGACTATACCGTCGGCCCCGGAATCGCACCGGATCTGCTGTCCCAAGGGGCTTCTGTGAAGGTGCCCGTGGCGCTCGCGGGCTTACATCAACGCCTGCGCGCCGTTGCTTACCGCCGGTGGGGAATTTCACCCCGCCCTGAGAGGTTTTGCAGTCCCAATGACCGCATCGCATACCCTATGCACAGCGCGGCATCTGCGCAAGTGTCAGACGTGCAGGGGCATTGTGCGAGAATAGGAATGGACGGCATATGTGGTTTTTTGGCAAAACCCGGTCGAACACCATTGACTCGGGGCCGCAAGGGCTTAAAAGGCGGGCTTCAAGGATTCCACGGGTCGGCCCGGACGCCCCCGTTGCATGTGATAACTGGAGTATTCAAAATGGCGAAGCCGACGACGATCAAAATCCGTCTCAACTCGACCGCGGACACGGGCCACTTTTACGTGACCAAAAAGAATGCCCGCACCATGACCGAAAAGATGGTCGTAAAAAAATACGACCCGGTCGCGCGTAAGCACGTCGAGTACAAAGAAGGCAAAATCAAGTAAGCCCTTCCGAAGACACCGAAATGCAAAACCCGCGCGACCCGAGAGACGGTCACGCGGGTTTTCTTTTTCACTATCCCCCCGCCTGACTGCCTCGCCCCCCTGATCCCCAGAGATCCTCGCAAAAAGAGACCTCGGGAGATCACCGTTCGCCGCCAAACGCGGCCCACAGGAGAGGCCTGAGAGATGTTAGAGTGTGATCCATTAGATGAGAGACCTGCGAGCCTGAGCGAGGCTTTGGAGGTGTTGGACCGGCGGCCAGAGCTGCCACCCTTTGTGATGCGTCAGGCGATGCCGGCGGACACGATGCAGATTGATAATTTGTTCCGCGCCTCTTACGGCGAGTTGCTCAGAGCCGACTATTCGGCAGCGACGTTGGCCAAGGTTTTGCCCTCCCTCTTGGTGACCTCGCCGCGGCTTTTGAACAGCGGCACGTTTTTTGTCGCAGAGACTGGGGGTGGCGATGTGATTGCGGCAGGGGGGTGGACACAGGCCAGCCCCTTTGGTGGCGTCGGCCCGCGCGAGATCGGCCATATGCGGCGCGTGGCGGTGCACCCGGACTATGTGCGGCGTGGGGTCGGCAGTGTGATCCTGGACCATGTTTTGGCCAATGCGCAGCGCACCGGCGTGACGCGGATGTGTTGCCTCTCCACCCTGACGGCCCAACCGTTTTACGAGGCGCATGGATTTGCCATGTCTGGCGATGTCGATCTGATGTTGCGGCCTGGCGTGGCCCTGCCAGCGGTACAGATGGCGCGGGATTTGAACGCGTAAGCTCACATGGTGAGAGACATAAAAAGGGCCGGTCACTGTGACCGGCCCTTTGGCATTTCAAGTCCGTCTGCGGATCAATCGCGGTTGCCCAAGAATTGCAACAGGAACATGAACAGGTTGATGAAGTCGAGGTAGAGGTTCAGCGCCCCCATGATGGCCGATTTCGCCAACCATTCGCCGTCCATCGCATGAGCGTGAGCAATATAATCGGTTTTGATTCTTTGTGTGTCATAGGCGGTCAGACCGGCAAAGATCAAAACACCAATGCCAGAGATCGCGAACTCAAGACCGGAGGATTTGAGGAAGATGTTCACAACAGAGGCGATCAAAAGGCCGATCACCCCCATGATGAGGAACGATCCCCAAGCCGAGATGTCTTTTTTGGTCGTGTAGCCCCAAAGCGACAGACCGGCAAAGGCTGCGGAGGTCACAAGGAAGGTTTGGGCGATAGAGGCCCCGGTGAAGACCAAAAAGATCGAGCTGAGCGACAGGCCCATCAACGCGGCGTAGGCGTAGAAATAGGTCTGGGTCGCGGCGGCAGACAAGCGCGACACCACGGCGTTAAAGCCAAACACCATCGCCAGCGGCGCAAACATCAACACCCATTTCAAAGGCGTCGCATAAAGCGCATAGCCCAGCCCGGTGAGATATTCACCGTCGCCGACCATATATTCGGTCGGGGTGGAACTCACGGCCATGTTGGCCAACGCCCAAGCCGCCAAAGCGGTGACCAAAAGGCCCACCGACATGGTGCCGTAAACTTTGTTCATGTGGGTGCGAAGACCCGCGTCCACCTCAGCAGAGCGGGCACCTGCGCCTGCGTGGACCGTTCTGTAGTCAGCCATGGACTGTACTCCTCGTGCGTCAAAATCACTACGCCCCGAAAAATTCGGGATTTCCCTTCTGATATTGGCAGTTTGAGGGGGGATTTCAAGCACATGCGGATCACAAACCGCGTGTTTCTTTTTGACCCCTATTAATATGTGTCGCGCAGTGAAAAAAATGAAAAAAAACCGCGACACTTTCGGGTGTCGCGGTTCAAATGGGGGTGCGGCAGGGGCGCTGGCCCGGATTTTGGCCCGGATTCTGGCCCGGATTCTGGTCTGTTCGTCGCATGATCGCGCGGCGTTTCAGCGTTTCCAATGGCGGGGCACATCCCAAAGCGGACGCTCTGCCTCGCGCTGGGCCTCTTCACGGGTCAGGCCGATGTCTTTGAGCAAAGCGTCGTCGAGGTCCGCCAAGCTGCGGCGCTGCTTTGAGAGGGCCATTGCGGCGCGCAGGCGAGAGAAAAAGGACGGTGCGCGGCGTGCGCCCGTGCTGCAGGTCGGGGCCAGAGTTTGAGCTTTCGCGAACATCGTCAATCCTTTCCGAATGGTGAACTATGGTGGCTGTGGAATCATTTTCCTTGATCTGTATCGCCGATCATGATCAACAAATAAAATGAATGCTTGTTGCGAAACAGATCACAGGAATTGATATGGCCCGAAATCTCGACATCACCGCTCTGCGCTCCTTTGTGGCCGTTGCCGATTGTGGTGGCGTGACCCGGGCAGCGGGATACCTCAATCTGACACAATCGGCCGTGTCGATGCAGCTCAAGCGGCTGGAGGAAAGCCTCGATTCCCATTTGTTGGATCGCTCGGCGCGCACCATTGCGCTGACCGCCTCGGGGGAACAGCTTTTGTCCTATGCGCGGCGGATGTTGGAACTCAATGACGAGGTCTATGGCCGCCTCACGGCACAGGAATATGAGGGCGAGATCGTTCTCGGCGTGCCCCATGATATCGTCTACCCGTCGATCCCACAGGTGTTGCAACAGTTTCACGCCAATTTTCCGCGTATGCGGGTCAATCTTGTGTCCTCCTACACGGTCAAACTGAAAGAAATGTTTGCGCGCGGTGAGGCGGATTTGATCATGACCACCGAAGACGGGTTGGACGCGGGCGGGGAAACCATCGCCGAACTCGCGTTGGTTTGGATCGGTGCGATCGGCGGCAGCGCGTGGCGGCAACGGCCACTGCGTCTGGCGTTTGAGCATAGATGTGTGTTCCGCAAAGGCGTCCAAGAGGCGTTGGATCGGGCGGGCATTCCGTGGGAAATGGGCATTGAAAGCGATCAAACCCGCACAATCGAGGCCTCTGTGTCCGCCGATCTTGCCGTGCACGCGATTTTGGAAGGATCAACCCCGCCACAGACCGAGCCCATTCATCATGGTGGCGCTCTGCCGGAACTTGCCCATAAAAAGATCAATCTCTACGCCTCTGATCTGATGAAAGGCGAGGCGGAAACCACTCTGCGCGATTTGATCCGCAACGCCTATAGCTACCGCACCGGGGCGCGGCTCGCAGCGCAGTAAAGGCAGGACGTCAGGGTGTGACGATGACCTTGCCCGTGGCCTGACGCGATCGGATCAGATCCATCGCGTCGTCCACCTGTGAGAGCGGCAGGCGATTTGAAATATGCGGCGTGATCTCGCCGCGCGCGGCCCAGTCAAACAGTTGGCTGAGTGAGGCCAAAAACGGCGCGGGCTTAAAGCCCAGATAGGCGCCCCAATAAAAGCCAATCACCGTGATGTTTTTCACCAGCATATGATTTGGCTTGATCTGGGGCAGGCCGCCGCCGGCAAACCCGATCAACAAAATGCGCCCATCCGGGTTGGTGGCGCGAAAACACGCCTCATAAAGGGCACCGCCGACCGCGTCATAGACCACATCGGCACCGCCAAGCGCCTTGATCTGGTCGCGAATGTCGTCCGCCTCTGCGTCAATCAGATGATCGGCCCCGGCCTTTTGCGCGATGGCCAATTTATCGGTTCCGCGTGCAATGGCGATCACCTCCGCGCCCATCCGTTTGCCAATTTCCACCGCCGTCAAGCCGACGCCGCCCGCCGCCCCGGTGACGACCAACCGTTCGCCGGGCATAAGTCGCGCCTTATAGCTCAGTGCCATATGCGACGTGCCATAGGCGATTTGCAGCGCAGCGGCGGCGTCATAGCCAAGGCTGTCGGGGATCGGCACACAGCGCGACGCGGCGAAATTGCCATAAGTGGCCAGACCACCCTGACCGGAAAACACCGCCACGCGTTGCCCAATGGTGAGCCCAGTGACGTCCTTGCCAAGCGCTGTCACCTCTCCGGCCAACTCCAACCCAAGGGTAAAGGGGGGTGTCGGCGTGTCCTGATAGGTGCCTGCGCACATCAATGTGTCGGCAAAATTGAGGGCGGCGGCATGGATTTTGACCTGAACTTGATCTGCGTCAGGGGGCTCCAAACGCAACTCTTGTAGCTGTGGGGCAAGATCAAATGCGGTGACGCGGTAGGCGGTTGCTGTCTTATTCATAGTGTTGTTTTGGCCTGACTCGGGGGTGCTGTCTATGCCGTTTCGCCGCATTGCGACTCGCTTTTATCCTTTGGGAAAAAGAAAACTGTGTTCGATTGAGAGGTCTTGCGGAGCGGCGTGAAATTTGCGAAATGCAACAAATGATCAAAAAACACGCGCAGGTTTAGTGAGGAACACCCGAAAATTAGCAAGTGTTCGCTATATTTTCCCTTGTGGTTCAGTATTATATTATTTTAAATCAATTACTTAAACTCATTTTTTAAAATCCTATCCAAAAAGACAGGTTGAGCGGAAGGCCCAAGCCTTGGAAATGTGCTATGCACGCATAGGGTATTGCGCACAGCACGAACAAGGAGCGGTCAGTATGAAACATCCCGTGGACGTCCACGTGGGCAAGCGGATTCGCCATCGTCGTTGGATGGTTGGAATGACGCAGCAACAACTTGCAGAAAAAGTTGGGATCAAATTCCAGCAAATTCAAAAATACGAAACGGGCATGAACCGTGTGTCCGCCTCCCGGCTGTGGGACATTGCGGAATCGCTTGGGGTGCCGGTGGCATTTTTCTTTGACGGCATGGAGGCACATGTGCGCGACCTGACCGAAGTGCCCAATGCGCAAGACAGCGTTCCTGCGGATATTCTGGCCGACAAAGAGGCGCTTGAATTGGTGCGCTCTTACTATGCGATCCCAGAAAACCAACGCCGCCGGTTGTTTGAACTGGCTCGGGTTTTGTCCGACGTTGCCTAAGCATTGATTTGCGCAAATCTAGGCGCACACGAAGTGGTGTGTGCGACCTTTATCACAGCCCTCAAATGATCGGCCCCCTTGCCTGAATGGCAATTGGGGCCGTTTCTTTTCCGCCTCATCCTTTGGCATCTGCGCGGGTCTTGCTTTTGGTGCCGTATTTTGGCCTCCCCGTCGCTTGACCTGACAGGTCCAAGCGGCTACCGCCAAGATCAAAGCCCCTGCAAAAGCCCAGACCAAGGAGAAGACGATGAGCGATGCCACAGCCAAATTGGGACAGGCTCTGAGCGAGACAGATCGCGCAGAGATCATCGCCACCGCCCATGCTGCCGCCGATGTGGCGCGCGAGGTGACGCTGACATATTTTCGCGGCACCGGCCTTGGCACCACCTCCAAAAAAGACGCGGGCTTTGATCCGGTGACCGTGGCGGACCGTGGCTCGGAACAGGCAATGCGCGCGCTGATCGAGGCCCGTCGCCCGCAAGACGGGATTATGGGCGAAGAGTTTGGCCCGAAAACGGGCAGCTCCGGGCTGACCTGGGTTTTGGATCCGATTGATGGCACACGCGGATTTATTTCCGGCACGCCGACGTGGGGTGTGTTGATCGCGTTGCGCGATGCCGATGAGGCGCTGTTTGGCATCATTGATCAACCCTATATAGGGGAACGGTTTTTGGGTGGGTTTGGCCTGTCTGAAATGACCGGCCCCCATGGCACACGGGTCTTGGGCGTACGCAGCGGTGTGGCCCTTGGTGATGCCGTGATTTTCTCGACCTTCCCAGAAGTCGGCTCCGATGTGGAAGGCCGCGCGTTTCATGATCTCGCGGCGCGCTGTAAACTCACGCGCTACGGCATGGATTGCTACGCCTATGCGCTTTTGGCCGCGGGTCAGATTGATCTGGTGGTTGAGGCCGGGCTGCAATCCTATGATATTCTCGGCCCGCTGGCGGTGATCGAAGCCGCGGGCGGCATTGTCACCGATTGGCAAGGTGGTCCGGCGCTTGAGGGTGGGCGTGTGGTGGCCGCCGCCAGCAAAGAGTTGCATGAGGCGGCTTTGGCAGTACTGTCGACATATTGACCCATATGTGAGGCTCCAAATGCACCGCTGTTTTCTGATCCGCAACGCCGATGTCATTCTCACCATGGATGATGGGCGACAGGAGATCAAAGGCGGTGACATTTTGGTCCGCGATGGCGTGATCGAAGCGGTCGGGCCGGGGCTTTATGACGATGATGCCCAGATCGTCGATGGCCGGGGATGTTTGGTCACGCCGGGGCTGATCAACACCCATCACCACCTCTACCAAACCCTGACGCGTGCTGTGCCGGGGGCGCAGGACGCGCTGTTGTTTGGTTGGCTTCAAACGCTCTATCCGATCTGGGCCAAATTTGGTCCCGATCACATGCGGATTTCGGCCATGGTCGGGCTGGCGGAATTGGCGCTTTCGGGCTGTTCCACCACCTCCGATCACCTCTATCTCTATCCCAACGGCGCGCGGCTTGACGATACGATTGACGCCGCAAAGGCCATCGGCCTGCGGCTTCACGCCACGCGCGGGGGCATGTCGATTGGCGAAAGTGCCGGGGGCCTGCCGCCTGACAGTCTGGTCGAACGCGAAGAGGATATTCTCAACGACAGTATCCGAGTGATCGACGCGTTCCATGACCCAAACCCCGGTGCGATGATCCGGGTTGGGGTGGCCCCCTGTTCGCCTTTTTCCGTGTCGCGAGGCTTGATGCGCGATGCGGCGATTTTGGCGCGGGACAAGGGGGTCATGATGCACACCCATCTGGCCGAAAACGACGAAGACATTGCGTATTCCTTGGAAAAATTCGGCTGTCGTCCCGGTCAATATGCCGAAGAGCTGGGCTGGACCGGACCGGACGTGTGGCACGCCCATTGCGTCAAATTGGACGTCAGCGAGATTGAGCTGTTTGCCAAAACCGGCACTGGTGTGGCGCATTGCCCCTGTTCCAATTGTCGCCTTGGGTCTGGCGTGGCCCCGGTGCGCCCAATGCGCGATGCGGGGGTGAATGTGGGGCTTGGCGTGGATGGCTCGGCCTCGAACGACATCGGCAACCTTGTGGCCGAAGCGCGCATGGCGATGTTGTTGCAACGTGTCACCTATGGCGCCGATAAAATGAGCCCGCGCGAGGCGTTGGAAATTGCGACACGCGGCGGGGCACAGGTTTTGGGCCGCGATGACATTGGTCAAATCGTGCCCGGAATGCGCGCGGATATTGCGATCTGGGACATGTCCGACGTCGAAGCGGCGGGCAGTTGGGACCCGGCGGCGCTGTTGCTGGCGGGACCGATGGTGGTGAAACATCTGTTTGTGGAAGGTCGCCATGTGGTGTCTGACAGTTGGGTCGCCACGATCAACATGGAGGCGACGCTGGCATCACAGGCGCGGCTTTTGAAAGGTTTGATGGACGGGTGAACGTCCGTCAGCGCGACACGAGGGAGAGAGACAATGAGAAAACGGACAACGGCCTGTGCCATCACGGCGGCGTTGATGCTAACGGCCTGCGGCCCAGAAACCGGCACCGGCTTCGATCAAATCAGCCCCGTTTCGGCCCCAACCGCTACGTCAAACTCCCTGCGCAACAGTGTTGTGACTGGGGCTCAGGTGATCAGCCTGATCAATGCGGAGCGCGCCAAACAGGGGATCGCGGCCTTGACCCCCAATGCCAAGCTCGCGGTCGCCGCGCAACGACATGCGGATGATCTCGTGGCCCAAAACTATTTTTCGCATACTGGTAAAAATGGCTCCACTGTGGGCGATCGTGTGACCGCAGCGGGCTATCGCCATTGCCTTGTCGCCGAAAACCTGTCGGCGCAATACCCCACGATCCAACAGGCCGTCGCAGGGTGGATGAACTCGCCCGGACACCGCAAAAACATGCTGTTTAAAGGATTGGACAGCGTTGGCGTTGGCGTCAGTGACAATATGACCCTCGTTGCGGTCTTTGCTCACCCGTGTTGAGGTGGGGTCTGCGAGATCCATCACATTCTATTCAAATTGCATTTGAGTGATAAAAATGCGCCGAACATCCGCCCAGAAGCGGCCACTTTTCCCTTTGAGAACAAGAACAGGTTCGTCAGGGGAGGTGTGATATGAGTTTCATTCGCGGTTTGATTGTCTTTGCCGTTGTAGTGGGAGGTGTCGGTGGGGTTGCCCATGCGGCGGAGGTCCATCCGCAGGCGAGGGCTGCGATGTCACCTGCATTGGAGCCTCTGGCGGTCACAGCCCTTGGCCACACCACACGCGCGGCGGATCAGGTCACGGCGACCCGGCGGCCCATCACATAGGTGGCACTCACGGCGCGGTCGTCGCCCATCATAATGGTCGGAAACACCTCTTCCCAAATCGTTTCGGCCCGGATCGCGCGCTGGGCAATGGCGGGGGTCGAGGCCAAATCCAACACCGTGAAATCCGCCTCCATCCCCGGCGCAATCGACCCAATCCGATCCGCCATGTGCAACGCATGGGCTGAGCCGTAAGTGGCCAGCCACAAAAGCTGGGCTGGGTGCAGTGCCGTGTGGGTCAACTGGCCGATCTCATAGGCGGCAGCCATGGTGCGCAGTAAGGAGAACGACGATCCGCCGCCGGTGTCGGTGGCAAGCCCAACACGCAGCGCCTCCGCTTTGCGCGCGCCCATGTCAAACAGACCCGATCCGATAAAGGTGTTCGAGGTCGGGCAATGGATCAACGAACAATCATTGGCCCGCAGGTGATCAATCTCGCGCGGTTCCAAATGGATCGCATGACCAAACAACGCTCCTTCGCGGACCAATCCAAATTGCTCATAGGTGTCCAAATAATCGCGCGCGGTGGGGTAAAGCCCTTTGACCCAGTCGATCTCGTCCAACTGCTCGGACAAATGCGTTTGCATCAAACAGGACGGATGTTCGGCCCACAGCGCGCCAAGGGCCTCCAACTGCTCCGGTGTCGAGGTCGGTGAAAACCGTGGCGTGATCGCATAGGTGGCGCGCCCCCGGCCATGCCAGTGCTCCAACAAGGCCTTGCTGTCGTCATAGGCGGATCGTGCAGTGTCGCGCAGGCCTTCGGGGGCGGTGTCGCGGTCCATACAGGTCTTGCCCGCCACGATCCGCATCCCGCGCGCCTCCGCCGCCTCAAACAATGCCTCCACAGAGCCGGGATGGATGGTGCAAAATGAGGTCACTGTGGTGGTGCCATTGGCCAAAAGCAAATCGAGATAGCGCCCGGCGATGTCATCGGCATAGGCGCGATCCGCGAATTTCATCTCTTCGGGAAAGGTGTAGCTGTTGAGCCAATCAATCAGCCGCTTGCCCCAACTCGCAATCATCGCGGTTTGTGGATAATGGGCGTGGGCGTCGATGAAACCGGGTGTAATCAAGCCTGGACCATGATCGTGAAGCACTGCGTCGGGGTGTTTGGCGCGCATATGGTCGCGCCCCCCAACAGAAACCACTTTGCCGTCCCGCACCAAAATTGCGCCGTCGGAATGAACTTGAACAGCCTCTTCTGCGGGGATGGCAAACGGGTCGCCTAAAAATTGGACAACCTGACCGGCGATGAGAGTTTCCATGGGAACCTGCTTTGGTGAATGGGTGCGTTGGCTTTGTGACAGATTAAGCGTGCAGATCAGCGAGGTAAATCAATCTTGCCTCTGTTTCTCTTGGGCAAGCTGCCTTAAAGTCCCCCGTGACGAACAAGCGGGCAGGACATGAGCGAAGATCAGCAGGACATCATTGAAGAGCCGGAGGCCGAAGAGGCCGAAGAGGATGTATATTCGCTGAGCGCGCGCGTGCTCAGTTCGATCCTTTTTGCCGTCGACACAGGTGATCGGGCCAAGCTGATTGAGCTGATGGAGCCGCTGCACGCGGCCGACATCGCCGACATGTTGGAGCAGATCAACGCCTTTGATCGGCGTCGGTTGATTCTACTCTATGGTGCTGAGTTTGACGGTGAAATCCTCTCGGAACTCGACGAAGGCATCCGCGACGAAGTGATTCACGTGCTGCGGCCCGAAGTGTTGGCCGAAGCGGTTCGCGAACTTGAATCCGATGACGTTGTCGATCTGATCGAAGACCTCGATGAGGAAGCGCAAGAGGCGATTCTGTCCTCTCTTGAGGATGCCGACCGGGTCGCTGTTGAAAAATCCCTGTCTTACCCGGAATTCTCCGCCGGACGTTTGATGCAGCGCGAGGTCGTGATGGGCCCGGAGCATTGGACCGTGGGCGAGGCGATTGATTTTATGCGCGAAGCCGAGGGGCTGCCGGAAGATTTCTACCACATGGTGCTGATTGATCCCAAACTGCATCCCGTGGGCCATGTCACCCTTGGCAAAATCCTTGGGGCGCCACGTAAGCAACCTTTGCTGGAACTTTTGGAACCCGGATTTCGCACCTTTCGCGTCGATGAAAGCGAAACCGATGTGGCCTATGCGTTCAACCAGTATCACATGATCGCCGCCCCCGTGGTGGATGAGGATGATCGGGTGATTGGCGTGATCACCATTGATGACGCGATGAACGTGTTGGACGAAGAGCACGAAGAAGACATCATGCGTCTGGCGGGTGTTGGTGAAGGCTCTTTGGCCGACCGGGTGTTTGACACGGTGAAACAACGTCTGCCGTGGTTGGCGGTCAACCTTGTCACGGCAATCATGGCCTCTTTGGTGATTGCGCAATTCGAAGCGACAATCACGCAATTCGTAGCGCTTGCGGTGTTGATGCCAATCGTGGCCTCAATGGGGGGCAATGCCGGAACACAAGCGTTGACCGTGGCGGTGCGCGCCATCGCGACCCGCGATTTGACCGGCGCAAACGTCTGGCGGGTGATCCGTCGTGAGGTTTTGGTCGGGTTGACCAATGGTGTCGTCTTTGCGGTGATCATGGGCATTGTGGGCATCGCCTGGTTCGGCTCGCCTGCGCTGGGTGCCGTCATAGGTGCTGCGATGGTGATCAATTTGGTGATCGCCGGACTGGCTGGAATCGGGGTGCCTGTTGTGCTTGAACGCATCGGAGTTGACCCGGCGCTGGCCTCCGGGGCTTTTGTGACGACTGTCACTGATGTTGTTGGTTTCTTTGCATTTTTAGGTTTGGCGGGTGTGGTTCTTCTGTGACTGTGACGGATGATTTGAAATCGGCTCTGCGCGCGCGCGCGCGGGTGGCCCGCGCCAAAGCGCACAAAACCGGCGGGCTTGCGGCGAGCCAGGCGGCGCAATTGCTTTTGGGGTTCTTGACCCCGTTTCGGGGACAGGTGATCGCGGGCTATATGCCGATTGGCACGGAGATCGACCCGCGTGCCGTGATGACCACGCTGGCCCGATCTGGCCCGGTCGCCGTGCCCGTGGTCGAAGCCAAAGCCCAGCCTTTGCGCTTTGATCTCTGGACGCCAGACACGGCCATGGTCACAGGCGCGTTCGGGGCCTTGATCCCGGAACAGTCCACCCCCGTGACGCCGACGGTTTTGATCGTGCCGATGTTGGCGTTTAGCCGTCATGGCCATCGGTTGGGCTACGGCGGCGGGTTTTATGATCGCAGCTTGGCGCAACTGCGCGCCCAAGGATCGGTCTTTGCCGTCGGCCTGGCGTATGGCGCGCAAGAGGCACCGGACCTTCCGGTCGAAGGCACCGATGCACCGCTGGATGCGATTGTGACCGAGCGCGAAGTCCTGACATTTTAAGTCCCCTATTGGAGGTCTCTCCCATGTCTATCCCGCAGAATCTGTTCAAACGCCGCCTGCGCGAGGGCGGCCAACAATTCGGTGCGTGGCACACGATGGGCGGCGGGCAACAGGCCGAGCTTTTGGCTGCGGCGGGCTATGATTGGGTGCTGATCGACAGCGAACATGGCGCGATGGAGGTGACCGATGTGCTGCCGGTGCTTCAGGCGCTGTCTGGATATGCGACCTGCGCGCCGGTTGTGCGGATCGCTGAGAATGACACGGCCTTGATCAAACGTCACCTCGATCAAGGCGCGCAGACGTTGATGGTGCCAATGGTCCATTCGGCAGAGGCGGCGCGCGCGGCCGTGGCGGCGATGCGCTATGCCCCCGAAGGCCTGCGCGGTATGAATAGCATGACGCGCGCCAGCCGATTTGGCACAGTGACCGATTATGTCGCGCGTGCAGCAGACGAGCTGTGCCTGATCGTGCAAATCGAGAGCCGGGCCGGAATGGAGGCGCTCGAAGAGATCGCCGCCGTGCCCGGTGTCGATGCGGTCTTTGTTGGCCCGGCCGATCTGGCCGCCGATATGGGCCACCCCGGCAATTTGGCGGCACCCGAGGTCGAGGCGGCTGTTTTGGACGGGTTTGCCCGGCTCAAGGCGCTCGATATGCCCTCAGGCATCATCACCCTCGATGAGGCGGCGTTGCGGCGCTATATCGCGGCGGGCTCGCGGTTTACCGCGCTTGGCATTGATGCGGCGTGGTTGATGGCGGCGGCACGGGGCAGTTTGGCGCGTTTTCAGGACATTTAAGCGCTGAATTTGTGTATTTCGCTCCCGGTAAAGGCGCATGTCCTGCCACATGTCTTGCCAATGGCCGCGCGGGAGCCTAAGCCTTTTCGCCATGAAAATTCTATTTCTCGGAGACATCGTCGGCAGTGCCGGACGTCAAGCTGTTCTTGAGCGGATCGCGAAACTGCGCGCCGATTGGGGCCTCGATTTCATTGTGGTCAATGGTGAAAACGCGACCAATGGCATGGGGCTTTCAGCCGAACATGCCAAGGGGCTGTTGGAGGCGGGCGTCGATTGTTTGACGCTGGGCGATCATGCTTTTGACCAAAAAGACATGATGCAATATTGCGAACGCGACACGCGGATCATCCGACCGATCAATTTCGCCAAGGCGGCCCCCGGACGTGGTGTGCGGATCTTTGAAGATCGGCGCGGGCGGCGTATTTTGGTGGCGCAGGTGTTGGGGCAAGTGTTCATGAAACGCGCCTTTGATGACCCGTTTTCCGCGTTGGATCAGGTGTTTATGACCCATAAACTGGGCGGCTCGATTCAGGCCGCTTTGATTGATGTGCATTGCGAAGCCACCTCTGAAAAAATGGCGATGGGGCATTTTTGCGATGGCAAAGCCTCGGTCGTTGTCGGCACGCATACCCATGTTTGTACTGGCGATGCGCAGATTTTGCCCGGCGGTACAGCCTATTTGACCGATGCGGGCATGTGTGGCGACTACAATTCGGTGATTGGCATGGACAAGGCTGAGCCGCTGCGCCGGTTTGTGACGGGCATGTCAAAAGGCCGCTTTGAGCCTGCCAAAGGTGAAGCGACACTTTCGGGCGTGTACGTTGAGACCGATGACAAAACCGGACTGGCCACCCGCGTGCGCCAAATCCGCCAAGGCGGGCGATTGGAGCAAAGCATCCCATAAGGGGAAAATGTTCTGATTTCGGTGGCTTGGCCGCGAGAGTGTTTTGAAACTGCCGTTTATTCGAGCTTGTGAACCGGGGGGGCAACAGGTCATATTGCGCTGGATATAGTCACTCAGCGCGAGGATGCATGGAGCTTTTTCAATTCAGCCCTATGACAGAGGCGGTGGTCGCACTTGTCGTGGTTGGTATTATGTTTGTGCTGTTTGTGCGCGAGATTTTTCCAACCGAAGTGGTCGCCATTACGGGGGCGGCCTTGATGATCGTTTTGGGCATTTTGCCCTATGACAAAGGTCTGGCCGTCCTCTCGAACCCGGCCCCTTGGACCATTGCGGCGATGTTTATCGTCATGGGCGCGATGGTGCGCACGGGCGCGCTGGAATGGTTCACCCGCCAAGCCGGAAGATATGCCGAAACCCACCCGCCGGTGGCGATTGCTTTGCTGTTGTTGGTGGTGGTGATCCTGTCAGCCTTTGTCGCCAACACGCCGGTGGTTGTGGTGATGATCCCGGTGTTCATCCAACTGTCTTCCAAGCTCGGGGTTCAGCCATCTAAGTTGCTGATTCCGCTCAGCTATTGCGCCATTATGGGCGGGACAATCACGCTTTTGGGGACCTCAACCAACCTGTTGGTCGATGGTGTGGCGCGCTCACAAGGCATGGCGCCGTTCACGATTTTCGAAGTCTCGATTTTAGGTCTGATCATCACCGCTTGGGGGTTGTTTTATCTTTTGGTCATCGGGCGGCATCTTTTGCCAAACCGCGACAGTTTGGCGGCGATGTTGTCCTCCGGGCGCTCCAAGATGAAATTTTTCACCGAAGCCGTGGTGCCCCCCGACAGCAACTTGATTGGGCGCGAAGTCACTGGCGTGCAACTGTTTAAACGTGATGGCGTGCGTTTGATCGACGTCATTCGCGGCGACAAATCCTATCGCCATGAGTTGAACGGGTTTCAGCTTCAGGTCGGGGATCGCGTGGTGCTGCGCTCGCAGATCACCGAATTGCTCAGCCTGCAACGCGACAAATCGCTCAAACGCGTCGATCAGGTTTCGACGGTGGAAACCACCACGATGGAAGTGCTGATCACGCCGGGTTGTAAAATGGTCGGGCGCTCGTTGTCCTCGATGCGTCTGCGCCGCCGCTATGGCGTCTATGCGCTTGCGGTGCATCGTCGCAACCAAAACCTAGGTCAGAACATCCAAGACCTCGTGGTGCGGGTGGGCGATACGCTTTTGCTTGAAGGTGCGCCTGCGGATATTCAACGGTTGGCCTCCGATATGGATATGGGCGACGTGTCCGTCCCGACCGAACGCGCCTATCACCGGTCGCACGCGCCGATTGCGCTGGTTGCGATGTTCTCCATCGTCTTTTTGGCGGCTCTCGGCGTTGCGCCGATTCTGATGTTGTCTGTGGTGGCCGTGGCGATTGTTTTGATCACCCGCTGCATTGATGCCGAAGAGGCGTTCTCCTTTGTCGATGGGCGGCTTTTGGCGATGATCTTTTCGATGCTGGCCATTGGTGCGGCCTTGGAGGCCTCGGGGGCGGTGCAACTGATCGTCACCGCCTTGACCCCGCATCTTTTGGGCTTGCCGATCTTTTTCGTGGTCTGGGCGATCTATCTTTTGACCTCGCTGTTGACCGAACTTGTGTCCAACAATGCGGTCGCGGTGGTGATCACACCGATTGCCATCGGGTTGGGTCATTCGATGGGGATTGATCCGCGCGGGCTTGTCGTGGCGGTGATGGTGGCCGCGTCCGCGTCTTTTGCCACGCCGATCGGCTATCAAACCAACACCATGGTCTACGGTCCGGGCGGCTATAAATTCACCGATTACATGAAAATTGGCATCCCGTTGAACATCTCCATCGGGCTCTTGGCCTCTGCTGTGATCCCGTTCCTTTGGCCGATGTAGGGCGAATTCTTTTGAATTTGCCCGCTTTCCCGCCATTGACCCCTGCGCGTGATCTTGCGGGCGGGGGGGTGGATCGCCTATAGAGACGCGAATGCTGACTTAATTGAATTTGCGGAGGTGCCTCAATGGCAGGCCATTCTAAATGGGCAAACATCCAGCACCGTAAAGGGCGCCAGGATGCGGTGCGGTCCAAACTGTTTTCCAAACTCGCCAAGGAAATCACCGTGGCGGCGAAAATGGGCGACCCCGACCCGGAGAAAAACCCGCGTCTGCGTTTGGCGGTGAAGACGGCGAAAACGGCGTCTTGTCCGAAAGACGTGATTGATCGCGCGATCAAAAAGGCCATGGGCGGCGATGCGGAGAACTATGACGAAATCCGCTATGAGGGCTACGGCCCCTCGGGCATCGCCTTTATCGTCGAAACCATGACCGACAACGTCAACCGCACCGCCTCCAACGTGCGCTCCTATTTCACCAAAGCGGGTGGCAATTTGGGCACCTCTGGCTCGGTGTCCTTCATGTTCGACCGTGTTGGTGAAATCACTTATGACGCCTCTGCGGGGGATGCCGACACGGTGATGATGGCCGCGATTGAAGCGGGCGCTGAGGATGTGGAATCGGATGAGGATGGTCACTGGATCTACACGGCAGATAGCGATCTGTCGGCGGTCTCGGATGCTTTGGAGGCCGTTTTGGGCGAATCCAAAGAGGCCAAACTGATCTGGAAACCGCAGAACCGCACCGAGGTTGATCTTGAGGCGGCGCAAAAGCTGATGCGCCTGCTTGAGACCATCGAAGACGATGATGATGTGCAATCTGTGACGGCCAACTTTGACGTGCCGGACGATGTTGCCGCGCAGCTTTAATTGCTGATGCGACAGGTTTTGAAAGCCCCCGCTATGTGGCGGGGGTTTTTGTTTGGATCAGCTGAGATTTGGCCGCCGCCACAATCGCCTGTGTCACGGGCGTAAGCACCGCCGCGTTCAACCGCGAAACATGCCAAAACAACGCAATGTCGACGGGCTCGGGCGAAAGGCGCTGTAAGGCCCCTGAGGCCAGATGCGGCGCCAAAAGAGCCGCAGGGTTCAGCCCCCAACCCAATCCCAACACAGCCGCATCGACAAAGCCATGGGTGGAGGGGATGCGATGCGCGGGCAGGGACAGGCGTTGTCCGGTCATCCGTGTGGCCCAAATGTCCTGAAGCCGATCCTTTTCATTGTAGATCAAAGAGGGGGCGTGGGTGAGCGCGGCGGCGGTGATCCCGGTCGGGAGATGGCGTGCGATAAAGTCGGGAGAAGCCACCGCCTCATAACGCAGCACGCCGAGCGGATGGATGTCACAGCCCGCGACAGCCGTGGCGCGTGCCGACACGGCCCCGCTGACGTCACCACGCTTGAGGGCCTCGGCGGAATGATCCTGATCGTCGATCTCCAATTGGAACAACAGCCCGTCCTGCACCGCAAGCGCCTGCGCCATCGCCGTACAAAACCATGTGGCGAGACTGTCGGCATTGACCGCAATGCGCAGAGGCCGTCGGGTCGCACGCGCGTCCTGCCCCAGATCGCGGCTCAGTTGTGCCTCTAACAGGCCAACATCCTCCATATGCCGTGCGAGGCGGCGTCCGGTTTCTGTCCCGGTACAGGGCGCGCCGCGCAGCACCAAAGGCGTGCCCATCCGGTCTTCAAGCGCCTTGATCCGTTGGGAAATCGCCGAGGGGGTGACGTGCAGCGCATGGGCGGCGGCCTCAAAGCTGCCGCTGCGCAGAACATGGGTGAGGGCGGTGAGGGCAGGGTAATCGGATGAGATAAGCATAACTAATCTTGGAGAAGTACCTTTAATTTGTCTAACTTAAATTTTGCCCCTATTCGAAAGCGACAGATCCATTGGAGCGCTGATCATGCCACCCGATTTTCCCGTTTTCCTCACCGGCTTTCTCACCGGGCTCAGCCTGATTGTCGCCATCGGCGCGCAAAACGCCTTTGTGCTGCGCCAAGGCATCCGCCGGGCCCATGTGGTGCCGATCGTGTTGGTCTGCGCGCTCTCGGATGCTCTGTTGATCTCGGTCGGCGTGTTTGCCTCGGCGCAGGTCTCCGTGGCCTTTCCGCAATTTCTGCCGCTGATGCGCTGGGGCGGAGCGGCGTTTTTGGCCCTTTATGGCGCAAAGGCGGCCTGGGCTGCGATCAAGGGCGGCGGGCATCTTGAGGCGGCAACGGGCGGGGCGGGGTCTTTGATTGGAGCTGTGAGTACGGCGCTGGCGCTGACCTGGCTCAACCCGCATGTCTACCTCGATACAGTGGTGCTTTTGGGGGCTGTGTCGGCGCGATTTGCGGGCGCGGAGGAGGCCTTTGCCATCGGCGCGATCACCGCATCTTTCGCCTTCTTTTTCGCGCTTGGGTTCGGGGCGCGGTTTTTGGCACCGATCTTTGCCCGCGACACCTCATGGCGTGTGTTGGACGCGTTGATCGCCGGTGTCATGTGGACTATTGCCATCAGCCTTGTGCGCGGCGGCTGAATTGCCATTCCCGACAAATCCCGCGAGTGTCGCGCCATGATACAGATCAGCAAACCCGTTCAGGGCATCTTGTGGATGCTTTTGACCACGTTGAACTTCGTGATGGTCAACGTCTTGGTCAAATATGTTGGCAGTGGGCTTCCTATTTTGGAATCGGCATTCTTGCGGTTCCTTTTGGGGCTGGTGTTCCTGATCCCGGCGCTGAAATCGGTGGCCAAGGTCCAGTTCACGCCACGGCTGTGGAAACTCACCTTTGGCCGCGCGTTGTTTCACGCTCTTGCTATGACCTGTTGGTTTTTTGCCATGACCAAAATCCCGATGGGCGAAGTCACGGCGATGAATTTTATGAACCCGATCTATGTCTCGATCGGCGCGGTGATGTTGTTTGGCGAACGCATTGCTTTGCCGCGCATCTTGGCATTGGTGGTGGCGTTCTTGGGCGGGTTGGTGATCCTCAGGCCGGGCTTTCGCGAGATCGACCCCGGCCATTTGGCGATGATCGTCTCCGCCATCGCCTTTGCCGGCTCCTATCTGATCGCCAGCCAATTGACCCGCGAATTGCCCGCCTCTGTCGTGGTGTTTTTGATGTCCGTGACCGTGCCTCTGGTGATCGCGCCTTTTGCTGTTTTGCATTGGCAAACGCCGACGCTGCATGAGGTGGTCTTGTTGTTTTTCACCGCTGCCTTCGCCACATTTGGCCATTATTCGATGACCCGCGCTTTTTCTTGTGCGCCGCAATCGGTGGTGCAGCCGGTGGTGTTTATCCAACTGATCTGGTCGGTCAGCCTTGGGATGCTGTTGTTTGGTGAGGCGTTTGACCCGTTTGTGATTTTGGGCGGGGCGATGATAATTGGCGCGGTGTCGTTTATCACATGGCGGGAAGCGCGGGCGAAACGCTCTGCGCGTGTCGCGGCGGCGATGAGTGAGAAACTGTGAATTTTGTTGATCTTGGTCAATGTGACGGGCGGTTGATCCGTCCAAACTGACACCAATTCAGGACGCAGACATAAGGAGAAGCGCATGTCCAATACGCCACACCAATTGATCACAGATTTCCCAGATCTTGCGGATAAGATTTCCGCGCTGAAGTTGGAAGACACCCATTTTTCCCGTCTGATGGACGCGTATAATGAGTTGAATGATCAGGTGCATTTGGCCGAAAGCGATATCAATCCGATGGAAGATTTGGCTTTGACCGAGCTGCGCAAAAAACGGATGGCTCTGAAAGATGAGCTTTATGGGATTTTGACCGCTCCGGCGTGAGGTTTGCCTCTTTTGAGGGGGTGAAATCCAGTAAAAAAGCGAGCAGGGCGCGTTAACCGAGAAGGGACGCGCCCTCTTGTATTGGGAGAACAAATCATGCACAATTAGTGTGTGAGGTTGGGTAAAATACCATATGTTGCGGCTCTTTGGGTCGCATTGGGGCTTGGATTCGCCCTGATTCCCCCGAAAACAGCGCAGGCTGTGGGGGAGAGGACCGCTATTGAGGCCCAGACGGGCGGGCAGGCCGATAAAGCCCGACAAATTGCCTCAAATGCCCCCCAAAAAGTCGCGCAAACATTCGACCAGTCCGGATTAATTCATAGCAAAAGCCTCCGCGTTGTTGATGGCGACACGGTGGTCTTGGGCACAGTGCGCATCCGCCTGTTTGGCATTGATGCGCCTGAGCTGTCACAGAGCTGTAGCGACATCCAAGGCGCGTCTTGGGGGTGCGGTGCATGGTCGAAAGCGGTGTTGGAACGGCTGGCGCAACCCGGCCTGTCCTGCGCGCCGAAAGACATCGACAGATACGGGCGCACGGTGGCCGTTTGCTATGACGCAACGGGCGTGGATGTGAACGCCGAAATGGTCGCGGCGGGAGCGGCCTATGCTTACGTCAAATACGCCAAAGATTATGTTGAAACCGAAGCGTATGCGCGCGCCGGTGGCATTGGTTTGTGGCGTGCGGCGGTGACCCCGCCTGCCCAATATCGGGCTGACAAACGCGCCACACAGGTTGCGTCAAAGCCGGTTCAAACCCATCCAGAGGGCTGCGCGATCAAAGGCAATATCTCGAAATCCGGCAAACTCTACCATCTGCCCGGCGGGCGCTGGTACGAGGGCACACGAATTTCTCCCGCCTCTGGCGAGCGTTGGTTTTGTTCGGAAGGCGACGCACAGGCCGCCGGATGGCGCCGCGCACAGGGCTGATCCACGTCAAAGCGCGACAAAGCCGTTTACCCCCTTGCATGCCCCGAATTTTTCGCCTAAACGCCTCTGCACCGGGTCGTTAGCTCAGTTGGTAGAGCGCTTCGTTTACACCGAAGATGTCGGGAGTTCGAGCCTCTCACGACCCACCATTCCCCCTTATTCACGCTAAAGCGCCTTCTTTGATTTGGCGTCTTGTGGTGAAATTGATCCCAGTTTTGAGGCTGAAGAGGTCAAAGCATCTTTGTCTTTCGCACCTGTCCTTTCGTCCTCTCAAACCGCGCAGGCCCGAGCTCTGAACTTTTTTTACCCCTTAGGCGCTTTTCCTCGATTCCCCGCTTGACGAGGGCGCGTACCGGCCATAGAACGCCCCTCACGTTCGGGGCTTGGCCCCGGTCGGGTAGCGGGCGGTTGTAGCTCAGATGGTTAGAGTACCGGCCTGTCACGCCGGGAGTCGCGGGTTCGAGCCCCGTCAACCGCGCCACGCTACCACACCGGAAACGGCACGCGTCTGAAAGGGCGCATTGGAAAGACCTTGCCTCTTTTGGCAATGCGCGGTTGTAGCTCAGCTGGTTAGAGTACCGGCCTGTCACGCCGGGGGTCGCGGGTTCGAGCCCCGTCAACCGCGCCACTTTCTTTCTCAATACACCTTCAGCTTTCTCACTCTGAGAACCATGATGTTCTCTCATACCTGTTACCTTTGACCCTCTTGCGCTTTTGCGCCTGCCCCCTCAGCATGGCCTTTCGCACACCGTACACCGCCACAAGGGGGCACTCATGGGCCGTATCGACGTCAAAACCTCGGGCCTCTTGCTGCTCACGCTCATCGCCTTTGCGGGCAATTCGCTTTTGACCCGTGCCGCGCTGTCGGACCCGGCGCATGCGACAAGCGGCAGCGCCATAGCATTTGCGGCCGTGCGGTTGATGTCTGGGGCGGTGGTTTTGGCCGGTTTGGCAACGTGGCGCCATCAGCCTCTGCGCCCAAGCCGGTCCGATCTGCCGACCATTTTCGCATTGTTCGCCTATGCTGCCGCGTTTTCGCTCGCCTATGTCTCAATGTCGGCGGCCAGCGGCGCGTTGATCCTGTTTGCGATGGTTCAAGTCACCATGTTGGCGTTGGGCTATCTGCGGGGCCACCGGATCGGGGGCTGGGCGATTTTGGGCGTTGTGATTGCCTTGTCGGGGCTGGCGTGGCTGCTGTTTCCGGGCTTGACCGCCCCGCCTTTGGGCGCGGCGCTTTTGATGGCACTCGCGGGGGCGGCTTGGGGCGTTTATAGCCTGCTTGGGCGCGGGGCCTCGGCGCCACTGGCGCGCACGGCGCGTAATTTTATCGGTACGGCACCCTTGGCGCTGATCGCGTTTTTCCTCAGCCCAATGGCCTCGGCGCTCACCGGGTTTGGCTGGCTCATGGCGCTCTCTTCCGGTGCTGTGACCTCGGCGTTGGGCTATGCACTCTGGTATGCGGTGCTGCCGCGGCTCTCGCCGTCCTTGGCCGCAAGTGCACAGCTTTCAGTGCCCGTCATCACCGCATTTGCAGGCGCGCTCTTGCTCGGGGAACCCATGGGAATGCGGTTGGTGATGGCCTCTGGATTGATCTTGGGCGGGGTCTGGCTGAGCGCGCGCGGCTGATGGTCTCAGTCGATCCGGTAGGGCAGGGTGCCACGGTTGTTCGGGTCAATTGTCAGCCGCCGTTCCAGCGGGGGGATCGAACGTTGATGGCAATCGCGCCGCTCGCAAATCCGGCAGGAAATCCCAATCGGCTCAAACGCCGCCGGTTTGGTCACATCCAAATCATCGGCATAGACCATCTCGGAGGCGTGGGTCACCTCACAGCCCAATCCAATCGCATAGCGCCGCACAGGCGCATGAAACGCGCCGCCGGGTTTGGACACATCGCGCGCGATTGACAGGTAGCGCACCCCATCCGGGGTTTCCGCCAATTGCCGGAGGAAATGTCCGGGCCGTTCAAAGGCTTGGTGCACATTCCACAGCGGGCAGGCACCGCCATAGCGGGCAAATTGCAACCGTGTGGCAGAGTGGCGTTTGGTGATGGTTCCGGCCTGATCGACACGGACGAAATAGAACGGAATGCCCTTGGCTCCCGTCCGCTGAAGCGTGGACAGCCGGTGCGCGACCTGTTCGATTGACGCGCCAAAGCGATCCGCCAAAAGTTCAAGGTCGTGACGCACCTCTTGGGCTGTGGCCAAGAATTCGGTGTAGGGCAAAAGCGCGGCACCTGCGAAATAATTGGCCAGGCCGATGCGCGCAATTTGCCGCGCTTGTTCGGATTGAAAACGCGCCAGATCCAGTGTCGCATCCAACAGTTTGCCATGGGTCACAAGGGCGAGTTGGTGCAGGATTTGAAAGCTGCGTGTCGCACCTGAGGCGCGGGCTGAAATGGTCAATGTGCCACTGTCCGGGTCAAACCGGCGCAGGCTATCACCGGAGGCGCGCAGATTGATGCCGCTGCGCTCCAATGTGTCAATCGCGGCCTTGACCACATCGCGGTGCTCACCATGCGGGCGGGCAAAATTTTCCGCCGCGCGGTCCACCGGGTCGATGTAATTGTCGCAATAATGAAAGAAATCGCGCACCTCTTCCCATGCGCTGGGGCGGGCGGGATTGTTTTCGCGGTCCAGTGCCTCGTCCATCGAGGCCAACCGTTCGGTGGTTTGGCGATAGGCGCGGTGCAGTTCCAAAAAGGCGCGCGCCAAAGCGGGGGCATTGGAGGCGGCAAGGCGCAGATCGGCCAAGGGCGGTGCGCCATCGGCAAAGACCGGATCGACCAAGGCCTCGCGCATGTCGGTGACCATGCGTTCGGCGTCGCCTGAGGAAAGCTCGGTGACGTCAAAGCCAAATTCCTGCGCCAGCGCCAAGACCACGCCTGTGGAGACCGGGCGGTTGTTGTTTTCCATCTGGTTGAGATAGGGCAGGGACACGCCAAGTTTTTCGGCAAAGGCGCGTTGGGTCAGGCCCAGACGCGTCCGGGTCTCGCGCAGTTTCGCACCGGCATAGAGTTTCTGCTGAGCCATGGCTGCCCTCGTGTCTCTGAATTGTTTGCAAAGCAAGGTTTGCCACTGCAAACTCTGCTTGGCAAGAGGGGAGCGCGCGGGGCGGGCGCTTAGCTTATGGCAATCACACGTTCACGCCGCACCACCCAAATCGCGGCCAGGATCGACGCGCCTGAGGCCCCGGCCATGATGTACAAAAGCGGCAGCGCGCCGCCTTCGACGGTGAGCACCGAACCCGCAAAGGCCGCCAAAATTGCCCCGCCGCCGATATACATCGAGCCGCCCAGCCCCGCCGCTGTACCAGCAAGATGCGGGCGCACGGAAAGCGATCCGGCGATGGAATTGGGCAATTGCATGCCGTTGCCGAGGCCTACGAAGGTGATGAAAAAGAAAAAGCTTTCGGGCGTGGCGTGGTCCAGGAGGAACAAAACGAGCGAGCCGAGGATGCCCAACGTGCTGACGCTCGCGCCGATCATGATCATCGTGTTCATGCCGAGGCGGGTGGAAAATTTACCTGCCAGAAAATTGCCAAAGAAATAGCCGACAGCGGGGGCTGCCATATAGAGGCCAAGCCGATCTTCTGAGAGGCCAAACAGCGTCGAGCCGACGAAAGGCGCACCGCCAAGAAAGGCGAAATAGGCCCCTGATGCGGTCGCAGCCGACAGGGCATAGCCCAGAAAGCGCTGGGATTTGAGCAGTTCGGGAAAGCCACGCAGCGTGTCCATCATGGACCCTGTGCGCTTTGGCGCGGTTTCGCCCGCATCGAAAAACACCATGACCAACAGCAACAGGCCGACGCCGAACAGCAACCAAAAGCTGCTCTGCCAGCCATAATGCGAGGTCAAAATGCCCCCCACGGAGGGCGCAACCATTGGCACAAGAGACATGCCCATGGTGACATAGGCGATCATTTGCGCCGCCTCTTCGCCGGGCACCATGTCGCGCACGATGGCGCGCGACAGCACCATGGCGGTGACGATCCCGGCCTGTGTGGCGCGCAAGACCAAGAACACGCCGGCAGTGGGGGCAAAAATGGCCCCAAGCGTGGCAAGGAGAAAAAGCAAGATGCCGCCGATCAACACCGGACGGCGACCATAGCGATCAGACAGGGGGCCGACGACCAGTTGCAGCACCGCATTGACGCCAAGGAAAATCGCCACAGAAAGCTGCATCACCCGATATTCGGTGCCGAAATAGGCGGTCATTTCGGGCAGGGCGGGCAAAAACACGTTGATGGTCATGGCGGACAATCCGGCCATGAGCACTAAGGTGACGATATGCGGCGGTGTTGTCCGGTCAAGAAAGCGGACAACAGGCTTTGACGAGGTGTTGGGCTTTTGTGTCATGGCGCAACAATAGGCGGCCTTGCTGGGCTGTCTATGGCAAACCCATACATGTTTTTGCACAGGGCATTCGCTGCGGATAGAGATTCAGCGCCCTGCGATCACCGCACCCTCATTGCCATGCAGCAGGACCAAATCCCCGCTCTCGTTGATTTCAAAGCGCTCAACAGCGGCCAAACTGGCCAGAAAGTTGTGTTCCTGTTGCATCGCATCCGCAGCGCAGGCCATGCGTGTGGTGGCCAGTGGTCCAATGATCACCTGGCCCTCGCCGGTGATCGACATCTGCCCTGCAAAGCGGTTGCACCCCGTCGAGCCAGAAAGCTGGCCGGTGTTTGTGATGGCAAAGGTGATGGGGTGGGCCTCAAGCGGGGGGTGGCCCGCATAGTCCTTTACCTGCCAGTCCGGGCCTTGCAAAAGCGCCATTGTGTCGCCGCCGCAGCCACGAAAGTCTGATGTCGCGGTGGTGAGGGTGACGGTCTGCGGGTAGGGGCGTCCGCTCATGTCATCGTAACACACCGCATCTTCTTGGGTGAGGGTGAGGGCAAAGGCCGGGATGGTGTAGATTGTACGTGCCCCGTTCTGCACGGGATCAGGTCGGCGCAGGTCAAGGCGGTCTTCGCCATAATTGAGATCAAAGAGAATCCGCTCTCCCGTGATCTGAACCCGCCACCCGGGTTCGTTGCCCTGCGCGCTCCACGGGTTGGTCCGGGGCTCAAGGCGGCAGTCGGTAAGAGCCGTGCCGTTCAGCGTGACCGACGCAGTGCGGCCCTTGATCCAGACCAGCGTGCTTTCGTCAGCGGTTGCGTATTTCGCCCCATCGGCGGACGGCACTTGGGGCAAGGGCACTTGGGGCAAGGTATAGATGTCATTGTCTGTCGTGATCGAAAGGGCTTCGTCGGCAAAGGTGACGTCGAAGGTTTCAGAGGCACAGATCATCCGGTAGGACATCGTTTCGGTGCTGTCACCTGCGAGGCTGGGGGTGGCGAGAGCCATCAGCGCAAGGGTCAGCGCGATGGAGGGTGACTGGGGAGTTCTATACATACCTGCCTCATACAAAGAGATCGTCTTGTGCTGGCTGTGACGGTATCAGACCAAAGAGGGGAGACCCAAGCGGCTCGTTTTTGCGGTCGGCGCAAATCTGCCACTGCGATTTTTCTGCGTCGAATATTTGCGAATTTGCGATTAGCAAAAAAATTATTTTGCATAGTTTGCAAATCTGCCAGACTCTGCTTTGACGCAGGCGCGTGCCCGCGTAAGGTGCGCCCTGAAATGACGAGGAGGCCCACCCGTGAAAGACATCATCCAAGAACTTCACGATCGCCGCAATGAGGCCCGTCTGGGAGGCGGACAGCGACGCATCGACAGCCAACATGCCAAAGGCAAACTCACCGCACGCGAGCGGGTTGAGCTTTTGCTTGATGAGGGCAGCTTTGAAGAGTTTGACATGTTCAAAACCCATCGCTGCACCGATTTCGGCATGGAGGAGAGCAAACCCTACGGCGACGGTGTGATCACCGGCTGGGGCACGATCAATGGCCGTATGGTCTACGTGTTCAGTCAAGATTTCACTGTGTTCGGCGGCTCGCTGTCGGAAACCCACGCTGAAAAGATCGTCAAGATCATGGATATGGCGGTGCAAAACGGTGCGCCTGTGATCGGTCTCAACGACTCGGGTGGCGCACGTATTCAGGAAGGCGTGGCCTCGCTTGCGGGCTATGCCGAAGTGTTCCAACGCAACATCATGGCCTCCGGCGTCGTGCCGCAGATCTCCGTGATCATGGGCCCGTGCGCGGGTGGGGCGGTTTATTCGCCTGCCATGACCGACTTTATTTTCATGGTCAAAGACACGTCCTACATGTTTGTCACCGGCCCTGATGTGGTGAAAACCGTGACCAACGAAGTGGTGACCGCCGAGGAATTGGGCGGGGCATCGACCCACACCAAAAAATCCTCAGTTGCCGATGGTGCCTTTGAAAACGACATCGAAGCGCTGACCGAAGTCCGCCGCTTGGTCGATTTCTTGCCGCTCAACAACCGCGAGAAAGCCCCGGTGCGCCCGTTCTTTGATGCGCCGGATCGGATTGACGCGTCGCTCGACACGATCATCCCGGACAACGCCAATACGCCCTACGACATGAAAGAAGTGATCTATAAGATCGCGGATGAGGGTGATTTTTACGAAATCCAAGAAAACCACGCCAAAAACATCATCACCGGCTTTATCCGCCTCGAAGGCCAGACTGTCGGCGTTGTGGCGAACCAGCCGATGGTCTTGGCTGGCTGTCTCGACATCGACAGCTCGAAAAAAGCCGCGCGGTTTGTGCGCTTTTGTGATGCGTTCGAAATCCCCGTGCTGACTCTTGTGGACGTTCCGGGCTTTTTGCCGGGCACCTCTCAGGAATACGGCGGCGTGATCAAACATGGCGCGAAATTGCTCTTTGCCTATGGCGAAGCGACCGTGCCGAAAGTGACCGTGATCACCCGCAAAGCCTATGGCGGTGCCTATGACGTGATGGCGTCCAAGCACCTGCGCGGCGATTTCAACTACGCCTGGCCGACCGCAGAAATCGCGGTGATGGGGGCCAAAGGGGCCACCGAAATCATCCATCGCGCCGATCTGAAGGATGCGGAAAAGATCGCCAAGCATACGGCCAGCTACGAGGCCCGTTTTGCCAATCCGTTTGTCGCCGCCGAACGGGGCTTCATCGACGAGGTGATCCAACCGCGCTCGACCCGCAAACGCATCACGCGGGCCTTTGCCTCTCTGCGCAATAAAAAGATCGAGAACCCGTGGAAAAAACACGACAATATCCCGCTCTAAGCGGGGTCGTGAGGACAAATGACCCGCAGTCAGTGGCATATCTCTGAGGCGGATGGCGCGTTGATCTTGTCGCGCCGTCTGCCCGCACAGTTTGATGTTGCGGTGAAAATCGTGATTTCAGGCGGCGCGGGGCTGCGCAAAGCGCGCATCGCTCATCAGGTGCGCCAAGACATGTGGCGTGCCCTGCAAAATCTGCGCGGGTTTAGTCCGGTGGTGCGTGTTGCCACACACGGGCCAGATCTGGAAATCACCGCCGGCGGTACCATCGCCGGACGGTTCCCGAAAGCGGCCACAGAGGCGCGGGTGAGTGAGGTTTTGGAAAACCCAGAGCTACGCGCCCGGTGGGCCAGATATGCCACTGCCCTTAAGAAGGAGAAGACCACATGATCTTGCGTTTGTCGTCTTTCGCGGCGGGTGTGATGGCCTTTGCGCTGCCCTTTTGGGGGGTGTCGGCGGCGGCGGAGGGAACTCCGGTTGCGGCACAGGATGTGGCCGTGCCCTCGGGGCAGCCGGTGGCGTTTTATGAAACCTTGATGGATCGTCCCGCGATGGGGCTGACCGCACGGTTCCGATTTGTCGCGCCCGAACTTGGGCAGCGGATCAAAACCATGGCCTATGAGGCGCTTGAGGCCGACCTCTCATCGCTCTGCGTCAGCTACGCCCTACCGCGTCTGGCCGAACCTACGCCTGCGATCATCGTGATTTCACTGTCAGAGCGCCCGACCGAATTTGGGTCCCCTGACCCGAATGTGGCACAGGTGTTTGAGGCCTATCGTCCGACCGAAACGGATGCGGGTGCGATTTGTGAATGGGAGGCGTTTTAAGATGGCCCCTAAATTCCATCTGTTTTCCAACGGTCCGCGACCGGTCGCACCGTTTTCTCATGCGGTCGAGGATGACGGGTGGGTGATCCTCACCGGGCAAATGCCGACCGATCCGAACGCGCCTGACGCGCCGCTGCCCGAGGGGATCGCGGCGCAAACCCGCCGCGTGATGGACAACCTTGTGTTGATTTTGGCTGAATTGGGCCTGCGTGCAGAGCATATTATGCAATGCCGCTGCTTTCTGACCGAGTTCGAGCGCGATTACGCCCTGTTCAACGACACGTACAAAAGTTACTTCCCCGAGGGTAGGCTTCCGGCACGCACCACGGTGGGCGTGACCGCGTTGGCCGTTGGTGCGTTGGTTGAGATCGACCTCATCGCGCGCCGACCAGATCAGGGAGACAGCTGATGGCACGCGATTATATGACCAAACACAAAGGATTTCCGGGCCGCTTTCCGGGCACGGATTTCCAATTCACCATTCGCCGCGCGAATCCCAAAGGGGTGACGCCGCTCAAGGCGCTGGAGCGCTACAAAGACCGCAAGTCGCTCGACAAGCGGGTCGATGCGGCGTTTTTGATGGCCTTGGTCGAACAGTTTGGCGAGGAGCCGTTTGAGCGCGGCAATTTGGACGCAGGCCGCTTGTCGTGGCTGTTTGGCCGCGAAGTTGTGCCCGCCGATGCCGAAGATTTTGATCCGGCCTCTTATGAGGCGCTTCTTAAGGTCGATATGGGTCGGGCTATGGCCTCCTATCCCGAAATTTTCGCCTCTGATGAGGACGAAGAAGCCCCCGATTGGGACGAGATGTGGAACGGGGAGCAAGAGGACTGATGCGCGGAATTTCGCTTGGCATTCGGGTGTTTGCGCGAACTGCTGCCAGTTTTGGCGGGCGGTTTGGCTATGCCCTTGCGAGCGAAAGCGATGCATCCCATCTTACGGGTAGGACGCAGGTGACCAGCAACACCTCGTCCTGTTCTGAAAACCGTTACCCTTCCCCTTTGGCGAGGTCTGTATGTCCCCCATACGGATCTCGTCACTCTTCTTTGCGTGTCGATTGGCGCGTGCCTGTTTTTCGCCATGGGCTTGGTTTCGCCGATTTTGCGGTGGGCCGCATTTGTCGCTTTGCGCAGGGGTTTGGCTGGGATAGAATCGTCTCAGTCGTAACATCATCAGAAGCAGAAAAAACATGCGCAAATCCATTCTCATTCTTGGCCTCGTCTCCGTTTCGGCCCTTGCCGGCTGTTTGCAAACAGACGGTGAGCGCGCAATCGCGGGTGCCGCAGCGGGTGCGGTCGTCGCCGACGCGACGAACAACAATGTGCTCACTGGAGCCGCTTTGGGCGCGCTCGCGGGCACCTATTGCGACGACGCGGGCGTTTGCCGCTAAACCTATTCGTCTGACAGGGCCGCGCTGCGCGCGCCCGTTTGACAGATCACAACACAGCTTCCCGGGCGGGCTCCGCCGGGGAAGCTTTTTTGTGGCCAAAACCATACCGACAACCATGACAGAAATTCCAAAGACCATCTGCGCAGTCGCGCGCGTGGTCTGGTGAGACTTGAGAAAAGGGAGAGGGACTGCGGATGTTTGACAAAATCCTGATTGCGAACCGCGGCGAGATTGCATGCCGTGTGATGAAAACCGCCAAGAAAATGGGGATCAAAACGGTCGCCATTTATTCCGATGCGGATAAAAACGCCCTGCATGTGGCCATGGCGGATGAGGCGGTTCACATCGGCCCGCCGCCCGCAAACCAATCCTATATTGTCATCGACAAGGTGATGGATGCGATCCGCCAGACCGGCGCGCAGGCGGTTCATCCGGGCTATGGCTTCCTCTCCGAGAATTCGAAATTCGCCGAGGCTTTGGCGGCCGAAGGCGTAGCCTTTGTGGGCCCCCCGGTTGGTGCGATTGAGGCGATGGGCGACAAAATCACCTCGAAAAAACTGGCCCAAGAGGCCGGCGTTTCGACCGTTCCGGGCTATATGGGCCTGATCGCGGATGCGGATGAAGCGGTGAAAATCTCCAATGAGATCGGCTATCCGGTGATGATCAAAGCCTCCGCTGGCGGCGGCGGTAAGGGCATGCGGATCGCATGGAATGACGAAGAAGCCCGCGAAGGCTTTCAGTCGTCCAAAAACGAAGCCGCAAGCTCCTTTGGCGACGACCGGATTTTCATCGAGAAATTCGTCACTCAACCGCGCCACATCGAAATTCAGGTGCTTTGCGATGCCCATGGCAACGGGATTTATCTGAACGAACGCGAATGTTCGATCCAACGCCGCAACCAAAAGGTCATCGAAGAGGCACCGTCGCCGTTCCTTGATCCCGAAACCCGCAAAGCCATGGGCGAACAGGCCGTGGCGCTGGCGAAAGCGGTGGATTACGCCTCTGCCGGGACCGTGGAATTTATCGTCGATGGCGACCGCAATTTCTACTTCTTGGAAATGAACACCCGTCTTCAGGTGGAACACCCTGTGACCGAGCTGATCACCGGCATCGACTTGGTCGAACAGATGATCCGGATTGCCAATGGCGAGCCGCTTTCGATCACCCAAGACGACGTGAAAATCAACGGCTGGGCGATGGAAAGCCGTCTCTACGCCGAAGACCCCTATCGCGGCTTTTTGCCCTCCATCGGGCGTCTGTCGAAATATCGCCCGCCCGCCGAAATCGTCACGGACACCAACATCGTGCGCAACGACACCGGCGTCTATGAGGGCGGCGAAATTTCGATGTACTATGACCCGATGATTGCAAAACTTTGCACATGGGGCCCGGATCGTTTGACCGCGATTGAGAACATGCGCAATGCGCTCGATGGCTTTGAAGTCGAAGGCATTGGTCACAACCTGCCGTTCCTCTCCGCCGTCTATGACCACCCGAAATTCATTGCGGGGACCATGACCACGGCCTTTATCGAAGAGGAATATCCCGAAGGATTTGAAGGGGTTGAACTACCCTACGCGGATCTGGAACGGATTGCTGCGGCCACGGCGTCGATGTACCGGGTCGCCGAAATTCGCCGCACCCGCGTGTCGGGGCGGATGGACAACCACGAACGTGTGGTGCCCAATGATTGGGTCGTTCAAATCGGTGGTCACGATTTCCCACTGACGATTGAGGCGGATAAAACCGGCTCGACCGTGTTGATCAACGACAAAACACTGCGGTGTGAAAGCACTTGGGTTCCGGGCGACAGCTTGGCGGTGATCGACATGGGGGACAGCCATTTGACCTTGAAGGTTGGCAAGACGCCCGGCGGGTTCCGCATCCGCAACCGCGGGGCCGATTTGAAGGTCTATGTTCGCTCGCCGCGCGCCGCCGAACTGTCCAAATTCATGATCGAAAAATTGCCGCCGGACACGTCCAAATTGCTGCTCTGCCCGATGCCGGGTCTGATTGTCAAAGTGAACGTCGAAGAGGGCGATGAGGTCCAAGAGGGTCAGGCCCTTTGCACCGTTGAGGCGATGAAAATGGAAAACATCCTGCGCGCTGAACGCAAAGGCATCGTGTCCAAAATCAACGCAGCGCCGGGCGACAGCTTGGCCGTCGACGAAGTGATCATGGAGTTCGAATAAGGTGATCTTGGCCGGGCGGGCATATCGCACCAAGGGCGTGCAGGCGGGGGCTGGACAAATGTTCTCATTTTGTTCTAGTTTGAGCCTTCTCTCTCGTCGCGAGGCGCCCGGCCATGACATTGCGTGTTTCAACGCTGTTTTTCGATATGAACAGCTTTTACGCCTCCGTGGCGCAGGCCGAAGAACCTGCGTTGATGGGGCGGCCTGTGGGGGTGTTGACGGCCGATGCGCCGAATGCCGCCTGTATCGCCGCCAGCATCGAAGCCAAGCGCAAAGGTGTGGGCATGGGCACGCGTCAGGACGAGGCGCGCAGTCTCTGTCCCGGCATCGTCTTTCGTCCGGTCAAACACGACGTCTGTGTCGACTATCACCACGCGATTTTGCAGGCGGTGGAGACGGTCATCCCGGTCCATCGGGTCTGGTCGATCGACGAATGTTCCTGTCTCTTGATGGGATCGCAACAAGATCTGCCGCGCGCTTTGGACATTGGACGGGCGTTGCAACAGGCCGTGCTGGCGCAGGTCAGCCCGGCGTTGCGCTGTTCGGTCGGGCTTGGGCCGACGCGACTTTTGGCGAAACTCGCCGCCGGGTTGGAAAAACCGGGCGGGTTGCATTGGCTTTTGCCTCATGTGCTGCCGGATCGGATTGCGCATCTGGCGCTGGACGATTTGCCGGGGGTGTCTTGGCGGATGCGCGCGCGGTTGGAGGCGGCTGGGATCATGGATGTTCCTACGCTCTACCGCATCGCGCCCAAACGCGCCCGCGCGATTTGGGCCAGCGTCTCGGGCGAACGGTTTGTGCGAGAACTCAGGGGCGAGACCGTGGTCTGGCCAGAGACCCGCAGAAACATGATCGGCCATGGGCAGGTCCTGACCAATGGAAACAAAACACCAGAGGGCGCGCGTTTGGTGTCTCGGCGGTTGCTGGTCAAAGCAGCAGCGCGGTTGCGGCGCGAGGGGCTTTACGCCCGCAACCTGTCTTTGGGGCTACGTCCCATATCGGGGCAGGGGATCAGATACGACAGCACGATCCGCGCCACGCAGGACACGTTCTTTTTGCTCCGTACCCTGTCCGGGCTTTGGGCCGCGGCACCCGCCGCGCCACTGCGCTCTGTCTCCGTGACATTGGCGGGGCTTTTGCCCGCAGCCGATGTGATGGACGACCTGTTTGCCCCCGAGGCGGATCGACGCGGGCTTTGCCTTGCCATCGACCGGCTCAATCAACGCTTTGGACAGGACACGGTGCGTTACGGCCTCTTGCCGCCGCATCACGTGGCCTATACCGGGGCCAAAATCGCCTTTGGCCGCATTCCAACAGCCGAGGATTTTCGCGAGTAAATCGCGATCTTCCCTCTGATATCTGCGATCCGAGGGGGAGCCTATGAGAGACTGGGCTGGGTATCGAAAAGGATTGCTTGCGATTGCCCTTTTGGCGGCGATTGCCGTTGCGCTTTTCGTGTTGGCCCCCGTGCCGCGTCTCGCGCCTGTCGCCCCTGTTTCCATTGGATTGTATGGGGCCGTGTTTCTCTGTTTGTACGCCGGGCTTGTCCCGCCACGGCTGTTGCGCAGCTTTGGCCGGGTTTTATATGTTTTTCCACCGTTTTGGGGCATCGGGGCCGGTGCGGTTTGGATGATCTGGGCACATGCCGCAGATGCGGATAAGGCGCGGATCTATCCGGGGCTGATCACCGGGCTCATCGTTGTTTTGGGCTGGTTCGTGACCTTTGTGATTTCGAGTTATCGTGAAGCCGAACAAGCAGACCGCATCCGCCGCGATACTCTTGTGGCGATCAAGAACGAGATTTTTGCCCTCGTGGACAAAATGGACAACGTGGCTATTCGCAGCAACGCGCAACTGGTTCAGGGCCGCATTGCGTCAGGTGTTAAAGATGCGAAGGGAAAAGAGAGTGACTATTTCCCGTTTGCAACGATGGAAAGCGAACCCATTGTGTTTGAGGCGCTCGGCACATCGGTGCCGGGGCTGGAAGAAGCCACAGTCGCCGCTGTTGTGCGGTTCTATGCTGAATATACGGATTTGCGGCGCATGGTCGAAGACAGCCGGACGGAAGATATTAAAAGATTGCCGCGTGATCGGCGGGTCAATTTCCACAAACAGCTGACCAAACGGCGAATCGGCACACTGACGATGGGGCTAAAAGCCCTCGTAGAGATCAATTTTGAATTGGGGATTGAAGATCCCGAAAATATCGGAAGGTCGGGTGAGAACCCGGAGATAACCCCATGATAAGTATGAGATTATATGGGTTTTTAGATGTCGCCGCTGATCGGCTTTTCGGGCGATTTTTCCGGGTGATCAATGTCTCTGCGCATCATGGCCTCCTTGCCTGTTGCATGGCTAATTTATGCTGGGAAGGTAAAGAAATCAATGCGTTCCGCGCGCGGCAGGATTATCGTTCGCTTTGCAATGCGTTCTGGATTTCTTGCTGGCGCAGCGGCGTTTTGTCAATCGCACGGGTGATTTCGCGCACATTCCATGGATCGGGTTTGCGCAACATTACGCGGCCATCTTTGTCGACGATCACAAGACCAAATCCGCGTGGACGCAGCTCTGTGCGCACCATGCTTTTGGCCGCCGGGTCGGTGTCGGTGATCACCACCACATCCCGCTCCAAAAGCGCCTCTGGGCGCGTGGCCAACAGGTCCAATTGTTCGCGGAAACTCGGATCGAGTGGGCTGTCGGCAAAGACCACCAAGACCCGGTGGGTCCATTTGAACTCGGAGAGTGCAATCTCGCCAGCGTCTTGGACAATAAATCCCACCTCCTGCGCCTGGAGCGCGGGGGATGATGTTAGAAAAACAGCAGTCAGTGCTGCGGCATAGATATGTTTCATCGGACCTCCCGGATACCCTCTATATAGGGTGCCCTGAGGACCAAACCAAGCTTAAGCGCCCCTCATATGGGATGCGGTGACAGAAAACGGAGAGGAGCCTGAAAATGACGGACAGGAAAAAGTGGGAAGCGCTTGCCGAGAAAGAATTGCGTGGCAAACCGCTTGAGACGCTTGACTGGGAGACGCTTGAGGGCATCAAGGTCAAGCCGCTCTACGCCGAAGATGATTTGGAAGGTATGGAGCACCTTGGCAACACGCCGGGCGAGGCCCCGTTTACCCGTGGCGTAAAGGCGACGATGTACGCCGGGCGGCCCTGGACGATCCGCCAATATGCGGGCTTTTCCACCGCTGAAGAATCAAATGCGTTTTACCGCAAGGCGCTCGATGCGGGTCAGCAAGGCGTCTCTGTCGCTTTCGATCTGGCCACCCACCGCGGCTATGATTCCGATCACCCGCGCGTGGTGGGCGATGTCGGCAAAGCCGGCGTGGCGATTGATTCTGTCGAGGATATGAAAATCCTGTTTGACGGCATTCCGCTTGATAAAGTCTCCGTCTCGATGACGATGAACGGGGCTGTGATTCCGATTTTGGCGTCTTTCATTGTGACCGGCGAAGAGCAGGGTCATGATAAAGCGCTTTTGGCCGGGACCATCCAAAACGACATTCTCAAAGAGTTCATGGTGCGCAACACCTATATTTATCCGCCCGAACCTTCGATGAAAATCATCGCGGATATTATTGAATACACCGCCAATGAGATGCCGAAATTCAACTCGATCTCGATTTCCGGCTACCACATGCAGGAAGCGGGCGCGAACCTGGTGCAAGAGCTGGCCTTCACGCTGGCCGATGGGCGCGAATATGTGCGCACGGCGATCAAGGCGGGGATGGATGTGGACCGGTTCGCGCCGCGCCTGTCGTTCTTCTTTGCGATTGGTATGAATTTCTTTATGGAAGCCGCCAAGTTGCGCGCTGCGCGCTACCTGTGGACCCGGGTGATGGAAGAGTTCGATCCGAAATCTGACAAGTCCAAAATGTTGCGGACGCACTGCCAGACCTCTGGTGTCTCGCTGCAAGAACAAGACCCCTATAACAACGTCATCCGCACCGCCTATGAGGCGATGTCGGCGGCCTTGGGCGGCACGCAGTCGCTGCACACCAATGCGCTCGACGAAGCCATCGCTTTGCCGACCGAATTCTCGGCCCGCATCGCCCGCAACACTCAGTTGATCCTGCAAGAAGAGACCGGCATCACCCATGTGGTCGATCCGCTGGCGGGCTCTTACTATGTTGAAAGCCTGACCAAGGAACTTGCCGACAAAGCCTGGGCTTTGATGGAAGAGATCGAAGAGATGGGCGGCATGACCAAAGCCGTCAACTCCGGCATGCCAAAGCTGCGCATTGAAGAAACCGCAGCCCGGCGTCAGGCCCAGATCGACCGGGGCACCGAGGTGATCGTCGGCGTCAACAAATACCGCAAGGACAAAGAAGACCCGATCGACATTTTGGACGTCGACAACGTCGCCGTGCGCGTCAGCCAAGTCAAACGGTTGGAGAGCATCCGCGCCAGCCGCGACGGGGCGGCAGTTGAGGCGACACTGGCCGCACTGGAAGAGGCGGCAAAATCCGGCAAGGGCAACCTGCTTGCGCTGGCGGTGGATGCCGCCCGCGCCCGTGCAACCGTGGGAGAAATCTCGATGGCTATGGAGAAAGTGTTTGGCCGCCACCGCGCCGAAGTGAAAACCTTGGCGGGCGTGTATGGCGCGGCCTATGAGGGCGACGAGGGCTTTGCCCAAATCCAAAAAGATGTGGAAACCTTCGCCGAGAAAGAGGGCCGCCGCCCGCGCATGCTGGTGGTGAAAATGGGCCAGGACGGCCATGATCGCGGCGCAAAAGTCATCGCCACGGCCTTTGCCGATATCGGTTTTGACGTCGACGTTGGTCCGCTGTTCCAAACCCCGGAAGAGGCCGCCCAAGACGCCATCGACAACGATGTGCATATCATTGGCATTTCCTCGCAAGCGGCGGGCCACAAGACCCTCGCGCCGAAGCTGATCGAAGCTCTCAAAGAGCAGGGCGCGGAAGAGATCATCGTGATCTGTGGCGGTGTGATCCCGCAGCAAGATTACGAGTACCTCTACAAAGCGGGCGTCAAAGCGATCTTTGGTCCGGGCACCAATATCCCGGCGGCTGCGCGTGAGATTTTGGATATTCTGAGCGCTGATCAGAACTGATCCACGGTTCAGATGCATGTAAAAAGGGCCGGGATATATCCCGGCCCTTTCTCATTCAAACCACAGGTTGCGCTCAGTGAGAGGCGTGAACTGCAGGGGAGAGGATTTCCTCTTCTGCGTCCTTGTCACCTTTGGCGGAGGGCGCGAGTTTGAGCACGGTAAAGCCGATGATCGCGGAGATCACAGAGCCTGAGAGCACGCCGATGCGCACTTCGTTCATGTGGAATGCATCCTCAAAGGACAGCCCGCCGATGAACAGTGACATGGTGAAACCGATACCCGCAAGCGCGGCCACACCGTAAATATGCATCCACGTGGCCCCAAACGGTTTGCGCGCGGCGCCGAATTTCACCAACAGCCATGTGATGCCAAACACACCGATTTGTTTGCCCAGAATCAGACCCAATGCGATGCCCAAAGGCAGCGGTGAGAACACGTCGGCGAAGGTCACGCCGGTCAATACAACACCGGCGTTGGCGAAGGCAAAGATCGGCACGATGACAAAAAAGACATAGGGCGAAAGCGCATGTTCCAGCGCATGAAGCGGAGATTTGCCCCATTTGTCTTTGAGCGGGATAAAGAAGGCGGTGATCACCCCGGCCAAGGTTGCGTGAACCCCGGATTTGAGCACCAAAACCCAAAGGATCGTGCCCATGAGAATGAGCGGTGCGATGCGGTGAATGCCCGCCCGGTTCATCAGGAACATGATCAGCAACGGGATCGCGGCCAGAAACAGGTAATCGAGATGCAGCTCTGAGGTGTAGAAAAACGCGATGATCAAGATCGCGCCCAAATCGTCCAAAATGGCCAGTGTCAGCAAAAAGATTTTGAGCGAAGAGGGGACGCGGTCGCCAACAAGCGCCAAAATGCCCAAAGCAAAGGCAATATCGGTGGCCGCCGGGATCGCCCAGCCGGAGTGAGTCTCAGGCGAGGAGAGGTTGAGCGCAAAATAGATGATCGCAGGCACAAACATGCCACCCACGGCGGCCATGCCCGGCAAAACCACATCGCGGGGATTTTTAAGTTTGCCTTCCAAAAGCTCGCGCTTCAATTCCAACCCAACCAACAGGAAAAACACCGCCATCAGGCCGTCATTAATCCATAGAATCAAAGGTTTGGATAATCCTTCTCCCCCAAGAGTTACGGAGAAATATGAGGAGAGAGCGCCATCATAAAGCGGGTAAAGCGAAGAGTTAGCCACGAACATCGCGGCAACGGCAGCCACCATAAGCACGATGCCACCAGAGGCCTCACTGTCGAAGAATTGTTCCAATTTGCGCAGGAGCATTGTCTTTTTCTATTCTTTCCTGAAGGTTAATGAAAAGGGTGCGTCATCTAGAGATGGGGGCAGCCTTGATGATTTCAACAGCGTTTTAGTCAGGAAACACAAAATGCCCTACCGGATTGATCATTTGGTGATTTCTGCTGCAGATTTGCAGCAGGGCAAAGAGTGGGCTGAGGGCTTGCTCGATGTCACATTCGGGCCGCGCGGCGTGCATCCCGATATGGGGACGCACAATCATTTGGTGGCGATGCATCCTGATGCCTACCTCGAAGTGATCGCGCCGGACCATGATGCGTTGCGCCCGGATTATCCGCGATGGTTCGATTTGGACAATTTTGGCGGCCCGCCGCGTCTGACCCATTGGGCCGTCTCTTGCCCGGATTTGGAAGAGGCATGGGAATTGGCCCCGGCCAATGTTGGGCGCATTCTGTCCTTTCGCAGGGGCGACTACGCATGGCGGATGATCGTGCCGGACACCGGTGTTTTGCCCTTTGATGATTGCTTTCCCGCCCTGATCGAATGGCACTCGCCGCGTCCGGTGCCTGCTTTGCCTGACCCCGGCCTTTTGATGCGCAGGCTCAAGATTTCTCACCCCGAGCCAGACGCGCTGCGTGCGGCGCTGTCGCCCTTTGTCTCGGCGTTGGAGCATGTGCGCATTGTACAATCGGACACCCCCGGTTTGACCGCCGAAATCAGCACCCCTTCTGGAGAAATTTGGATCGCATGACACATCATCCTCACCTGCGCGACGCCACAGCGGACGATGCGCCCGCCCTCAAAGCCATTATGGCCCCGGTGATTGCGGGCTCGACCGCGTCGTTTTCCTCCGTTGAACGCGATGTGGCCGATTGGGCCGCGATGGTCACAGATCGCCACGCCCGTGGGCGCGCCTTTTATGTTGCCGAGCTTGAGGGCGAAGTGGTCGGCTATGCCACCTATGATCAGTTTCGCCCCGGCAACAATGGCTACCGCTTCACCATGGAACATTCGGTCTATCTCAATGATGCGGCGCAGGGGCGGGGCCTCGGCCGGGTGTTGATGTTGATGGTCGAAGAACATGCCCGCGAGGCCGGGTTGCATTCGATGATTGGTGCGGTTGATGGTGACAACGCCGCCTCCATCGCCTTTCACAAGGCGTTGGGGTATAAAGAGGCGGGGCGGGTGCCGCAGGCCGGGTTTAAATTTGAGCGCTGGCTCGATGTCCTGTTCATGCAGAAATTTCTGTAACATCTGTCACGCAAATGTCGCGGCTGCAGGTGTTTTTGCAGCCTGACAGCGGGGCTGCGACAGGCTAAAGTCATCTTATGTCGATTTGGTCCCTCATCATGGAGGCGCTCAAGGCGCTTCGGGCCGGTGAAAGCCTGGCCTCGGTCTTTGAACAGTTTCGTTCAGAGCCGGAACGGCGCGTGGGCTTTGCCATTGGGGTGATCGCTTTGGGCGCGAAAATGGCCAAGGCGGACGGGCTTGTCACCCGCGACGAGGTCACGGCCTTTCGCGAAGTGTTCCAAATCGCCAAAGAGGACGAAGCCGCCGCCGCGCGGGTGTTTAATCTGGCACGGCAAGACGTGGCGGGGTTCGAAGACTACGCCAAGAGCGTCAAGAAAATGTACGGCAGTGACTGCCGCCCGTTGATGGACCTGCTCGATGGTTTGTTCCACATCGCGATGGCGGACGGCGAATATCACCCCGGCGAAGATGCGTTTCTGACCCGTGTGGCCGAGATTTTTGACGTCAACGATCGGGCGTTTCGGGCCATGCGCGCGCGGTATGTTCCCGACGCGCTGCGCGATCCCTATGATGTGCTGGGGGTGGCGCCGGATGCGCCGCTCAGTGACATCAAATTGGCCTATCGCACCTTGGTGCGCGAAACCCATCCCGATCGAATGATTGCGCGTGGCGTGCCCGAAGAGGCGTTGCAATTGGCCAATGACCGGATGAGCGAAATCAATGCCGCCTGGGATGAAATCAGCGCAGAACGCGCGGCCTGACATGCGCATCGCCACGTATAATGTCGAATGGTTTGATGCGCTGTTTGACACGCATGGTCGGCCCTTGGCCGATGACGCATGGTCCGCCCGATACAATGTCACCCGCGCCGCTCAGCTTGAGGCATTGGGCATTGTTTTTACTGCGATGGACGCCGACGCGGTGATGGTGATTGAGGCCCCGGACACCAACCGTCGTCGCGACACGGTGCGCGCGCTGGAACAGTTTGCCACTTGGGCCGGGTTGCGCACCACCGCTGTGGAAATGGGGTTTGTCAACGAGACCCAGCAAGAGATTGCGCTGATGTATGACCCGACCGTGTTGCGGGCGCGCCATGACCCGATGGGGGCACCTGCGGATTTGGGGAGCGGGCTTGAGGTTCCGGCCTTTAATTCGGTGTTTCGGCTTGATCTTGACACGGATCGCGACCGTGAAGAGGTGCGGTTTTCCAAACCGCCCTTGGAGCTTGCGATGGAGACCTGTGCCGATGGCTATGCCTTTCGAATGATCGGCGTGCATGTGAAATCCAAGGCTCCACATGGCGCGCGTGGCCGCGAAGACGAGATCCGCATTTCGATTGAAAACCGCCGCAAACAATTGGCGCAATGCATTTGGCTGCGCGAGCGGGTCGAGGCGCATTTGACGGCGGGGGAGCCGATCATCGTGTTGGGTGATTTCAACGATGGGCCGGGGTTGGATGAGTATGAAAAACTGTTTGGGCGCTCTGGCGTTGAGGTTGTGATGGGGCGCGAGGACCCGGATGTGGACCAAAATATGCGGCTCTATGATCCCCATGCGATCAGAGCCTTTGCGCGTCGCGGCGGTGAGGCCCTGTCATCGTCACGGTTTTATATCCAGCAGGAAAAACGCTATCTGTCGGCCCTGTTGGATTATGTGATGGTCTCGCAAAATCTGCGGGCCGGGACGGCATGGCGGATTTGGCACCCGTTTGATGATCCGGTGTGTTTCACTACGCCGGAATTGCAACGGGCGCTTTTGACCGCCTCGGATCATTTTCCGGTCACGATTGACCTGACTCTGCCACCAAAGGATGAAATCTCAGAACAGATCGGGTAGACTGTCGCCATGAAACAGATTGTCGCGCGCCTCTCTTTGAGCCTTGTTGTGCTCTCGTCCTCGTCAGCAACAGCGCAGGAGGCCTCTGAAGGCATCGACCTGATGCGCGAAGGCGCGCGGATTTTGCTGGAACAGTTGTTTCAACAGATGGAGCCTGCGCTCAAAGAATTGGACGGGGTGATGGACGATTTGAACGCCTATGAGCCGCCAGTGGTTTTGCCCAATGGTGACATCCTGATCCGGCGCAAACCGCCCACGGAGGCGGGTCCTGAACCTGATCAAGACGCCGCACCCGAGGGGGACATTGAGATTTAAATCCGCGCGTTAAGATTTGGCGTGTTTGATCTCGGCCTGCGCGCCCAAGCTGTTGGCGAGCGATTGAAAACGGGACTGTGCCACTTCGCCAAACAGGTCTTCGGCCTCTGGGCGCAGGGTCAGGATCAACACTTTCTTTTTCGGGAAATAGTCGAGTTTGGCCAGCTCATCGGGGGCTTCAAACGCGAACATCGCGCCAAAACGCATGGCTTTGCCCAAGACCTCGGCATCACGGATGTCTTTGTCTGGCAGCATTGCAATCAGATCGGCAAAGGGCGTGCCATCGCGCGAATTCTTGTAGCGATGCAACAAGGCCAACCCAAGAAAGATCCGTTCATTGTGGGTCAGCCCGCCAAGGTTGGCACGGGTTGCATTGTCAAAACACACCTCGGCCCGGTAGTCGGGATGCGCGCGCCATGTCACGTCATGCAACAGGCAAGCGGCGCGCACGATGCGCATTTTTTCATATTGGCGTGCGCGGAACATCGGTTCGATGAACCGGTGCAAGCGCTTGCCAAATCCGGGCGTGCGCGCGTCTTTCATTTCGGAAAAACGACAGGCCTCGATCAACGGGTCACGGGCGCGGATTTGGTCAGGCATTTGCTCATACAAAAGCCCCTCGCGGATGCCGTAAGACGAGATGCAAATCTCTTTCGGATGAAAGGCATGGACCAATTGGCGCAGCACTTCTGAGGCGATCGGAACAAGGCTCATCCGCGCCGATGAGGTGCCAGTTTTGGCGCGCAATTCATCCATGTTGCTTTTGCGAATAAATTTGATCGTGTCTGTGACCGCCCGGCTCGACATCCGATATTCGTGCAACACATGTAGCGGATAATTGCGCCGTTCCATGTCGATCCGCGCAATCGCCCGCCATGAGCCGCCGACCAGATAAATCCGTTTGTGATCTTTACCCATTTTGGCAACGAGATCGGCCATGATCGGGGTGATATGGTCCTTAAGACCGGTGCGCCCGCCTTTGAGCCCCTGAAGTTTCAGCGGCCCAAGCGGCGAGGTCAAACGTTGGCCAACGGTGCCGCCTGTGACGACCGCAAGCTCCATTGAGGAGCCGCCAATGTCACAGACCAGCCCATCCGCCTCGGGCCAGCCCAGCAAGACGCCCTGTGCCGAGAGCCGCGCCTCTTCTTCGCCGTCAATCACCCAAAGGCTGAGGCCGGTCTCCCGCTCAATCTCCTCCCGAAAAGCAGGACCGTCCTCAGCCTCCCGCACAGCAGCCGTCGCAACGGCTGTGAGCGGGGGGATTCCCATGCCTTGGGCCAATTTTTGAAACCGCCGGATGGCGACCATGGCCCGCAATTTGCCTTCGGGATTCAACCGACCGGTTTCCCGCAATCCCGCGCCCAATCCACACATGATTTTCTCATTGTAGAAATAGGCCGGACTGCGCGCCGCACCGTCAAAGACGACAAGGCGCACGGAGTTTGATCCGACATCAACCACGCCCACACGAGACAAGGCCCGCGCCTCTTCGTCGAGAAACAGAGGGCGGCCAAAGACGCCCCAATCCTGTTGCTCCGCGCCAGACTGGGCGGCATCCGTCGATGTGGTCAAAGTGTATCCCCTAGCTTCGCTCAAGACAGTGCCAAATGCGATGGGGTCCTGTCAATTGCTTGAAATCTGTGCAGAAAAGAAAACGGGTTTGGAATTAGGCCTCCGGGTCCAAAATCCGCGCCGCAAGGGCGCGCGAAATCGGCTTTCCGGCACGCAGGGCCTCGCGGTCCAGAGCCTCAACAATGTCGCGCACCGCGGCGGCCGACCGTTCCATGCGTTTGACCAGCCATGTGATCAGAGCCTCGGGCACAATAAGTTGGCGGTCCTCAAATTGCTTGACCAAAAGCACGGTCAGCAACATGTCATCGGGCGGCTCGATCTGCGCCACGGGGGTGCCCTGCATCCGGGAGGCCAGATCGGGCAGGGTCAGGGTCCAACGGTTTGGAGCCGTGCGCGCGGTGAGCAAAAGTCGCCCGCCCTCGGCCAAAGTCAGGTTGTGCAGGTGAAACAACGCCTCTTCGGTCGCGCGGGCATTGGGCAGATCGGACAGTCGATCGACATCCTCGACCACAACACATTTGCGCGCAGCGAGGGCGGGGATGTCGGCCTCTGCCAACGTCGATGGGGCGAGAACCACGGCATCGCGGTCCTTGGCCCAGACCTGTGCCATATGGGTTTTGCCCGCGCCTGCCGGGCCGATCAGGACCAGTTTGCCCGAGGGCCATGTGTCCGCCGCATCCAATGTGGCCAGCGCCAACATGTTGGACGGCGCAACGAAAAACGCATCTCGTCCCAGCGCTTCGCGGGCTGGCAAGTCCAAGGTGAGCTGTTCGGCCATGGCTTAGCTTTCGCCGCCGCGAGCGTCGTATTCTGATTGGTCCTCGGGCATTGGAGCGGCCTCATCAGAGAGACCTTTGTAGAGGCGGCCCTCACGGTATTGATTGGCGGCAAACCGGGCGATCACACCGAGCGCTGCGGCAAGCGGTACGGCCACCAACATGCCGACAAAGCCAAACACCGTGCCAAAGGCAGACAGCGCAAAGATCAGCCACACCGGGTGCAAGCCGACGGAAGAGCCGACCAAATTGGGGGTTAGGATATTGCCCTCAACGAATTGCCCAAAGACAAAAATGCCAACCACGGCGGCGATCCAATACCATTCACCCCAAAACTGAAACAGCGCCAAACCGATAGCCAAAACGCCACCCACGGCGACGCCGACATAGGGGATAAAGGTCAAAATCCCGGCAATCGCGCCCGCGACAAGGCCGAATTTCAACCCCACCAGCATCAGGCTCGTGGCATAAAACGTCCCCAAAATGAGACAGACTGTGCCTTGACCGCGAATGAACGAGGCCAGCGTGCGATCAATATCAGAGGCGAGATTGCGGATCACCGGTGCGTAATCGCGAGGCAACAGCTTGTCGACTTCGGCGACCATGCGGTCCCAGTCGAGCAACAGATAAAAGGTGATCACCGGCACCAAGACGAGCAGCACTGCGACGTTAAACACGCTCATCGCTGAGGATAAAACAGAGGACAAAAGCTCTCCGCCCTTTGATCTGATCGCTTCACCGATCTGCAACAGCGTTTGGTGCAATTGCGAGTTTTCATCCAGTAAAACCGGGAACTTCGCGGTTAAAAAGCTCTGGAGATTGTCAAAAAGCTCTGGCGCTGTATCGACCAAATCGGTTGATTGCCGCACCAGAGTCGGCAACACCACCAAGGCGGCCAGCACGAATAAGATGACGGCGCTTAGGGTGATCGTCAATGTCGCGGCAACACGGCTCAGCCCCCATGACTCAAGCCGATCCGCCACCGGATCAAGCATATAGGCCACGGCCATACCGAGAACGAAGGGCAAAATCACATCGCCGAGCAACCAGAGCACGGCAAAGAACCCTGCTGCTGCAAAGCCCCAGTATTTCATCTGATCACGGACTGGTAACGCCATAGTATCCCTTTGGTGTCGCTTTGCTTTCTTTCCATATCGCCCGAGACGGGGCGGGTTTCAAGGGGAAGAGACGGGGTCAAAACGGCCTTTCCCCTGCCCCGTAGGGGGCAAAGAGGGGCCAGAACTGCGGAAGAACAGGCATTTGCCTGCCGCTTTGGCTTGTGTGGTCCAAGGTGATCGCTTAGACCGAAGCAAACCTGATCATCACTTGAGGGCATCTCCGCATGCGTCTGTCGCGCTATTTTCTCCCGGTACTGAAAGAAACGCCGTCTGAGGCTCAAATCGTCTCGCACCGTCTGATGTTGCGCGCGGGCATGATCCGCCAACAGGCGGCTGGGATCTATTCTTGGTTGCCTCTGGGCTACAAGGTCCTGAAAAAAGTGGAGCAAATCGTCCACGAAGAGCAACAGCGCGCGGGTCACATCCCACTGTTGATGCCGACGTTGCAACCGGCTGATTTGTGGCGCGAAAGCGGCCGCTATGATGATTACGGCGAAGAGATGTTGCGCATCACCGACCGTCATGGTCGCGATATGCTTTACGGGCCGACCAACGAGGAGGTGATCACTGACATCTTCCGCTCTTACGTGCGCAGTTACAAAGACTTGCCGCTCACACTTTACCACATTCAGTGGAAATTCCGCGACGAAGTTCGCCCGCGCTTTGGCGTGATGCGGGGCCGCGAGTTCCTGATGAAAGACGGGTATAATTTCGATCTGACTGTCGAAGATGCGATGCATGCCTATAACCGCCATTTGGTCAGCTACATCCGCACCTATGAACGTATGGGGCTTCAGGCGATTCCGATGCGTGCCGACTCCGGTCCGATCGGCGGTGATGACACGCATGAGTTCCTCGTCTTGGCCGACACCGGCGAATCCGAGGTGTTTTATGATGTCGCCGTCACCGACATCAAACTCGGCAAACGCGAAATTGATTACGACAGCCACGAGGCCTGTCACGCGGTGATGGAAGAGTTCACCTCGCTTTACGCCCGTACTGATGAAACCCATGACGCCGCCCTGTTTGAACAGGTTCCCGAAGAGCGCCGTCGCGTGGCGCGAGGCATCGAAGTCGGTCAAATTTTCTTCTTTGGCACCAAATATTCCGAAGCCATGGGCGCGACCGTCCAAGGCCCGGATGGCAAACCGACCCCGGTCCAGATGGGGTCGCACGGCATTGGCGTGTCCCGTCTTTTGGGCGCGTTGATTGAGGCCAATCACGACGACAAGGGCATCATCTGGCCCGAAGGCGTGACCCCGTTCCATGTTGGTATCGTCAACCTGAAACAGGGCGATGCGGAGGCGGATGGTGCCTGTGAGGCGCTCTATAAATCCTTTGAGGCGCTTGGGCTTGAGCCTTTGTATGATGACCGCGACGAACGCGCGGGCGGCAAATTTGCCACCATGGACATCATCGGCCTGCCGTGGCGGATCACCGTTGGCCCGCGTGGTTTGAAAAACGGTGTCGTCGAAGTCACCTCGCGCCGCACAGGCGAGAGCGAAGAGATGACACCGGAATTGGCCATCGCGAAAATTGCTAAAATTTACGCGGATCTGTAAGGTGAAAATTGCTAAAATTTACGCGGATCTGTAAGGTGAAAATTGCTAAAATGGACACGGATCTGTAAGCGCTGATCCTTGGCGCAATAGGCAAGAAGTCGCGGTTTTGATCAACGGGGGCGGGGACATGTTTGTCTTACGCCCCCGAATCCTTTTACCCTTCGCTATGACCCTCACGTCAGATGGGGGCGAGGCAGAGGAGCGCGACATGATCGTCAAAACACTCACACTTGTGGGTGGCCTGTTCGGGGCTGCCATTGTTTCCCAGTTTCCTGAGTTTTCCCAACAATATACCCAAAGGCTCGGCGGTCAGGTGGATGCCTTGGCCGTTGTGATCACGGATTTTGACGCCTCGGCGCAAAAGGCCGATATGACGCGTGAGGATGCACTGGCCTCGATGGGCGGGTCGGTGTTTTTGGAAAACCGTCGCCGCGATATGCGCACCACATTCGCCCGCTATGATCGCTTGTCAGAAGACCTGACCATGCTGCGCGATGCCTCGCCTCTGGAACGTCTGACCATGCCGCAGCGTATCGCCGACGTCGAATTGGCGCGCACGACCTGGGACAATTTTGTGCCCGCCATGCCGCTGTCCGTGGCGGGTGGCCTGTCCGCGCTGATCGGATATGTTGCAGGATGGGGCGGTGTGTTTGCCGTGTTGTGGCTTTTGGCCTGGCCCTTTAAGCGCCGCAAATCCAAAGATGGGCTGACATTTTAATCCGCGTTAATATCGCACTGTTCACGCAGCTGTTTGGTCCAAAATCCGGGCGGGCGCTTGACCTTTGCCCTGTCAAAGGGAATGGTCTGGCAACTTTGAACGGAGCCCCATCGGACCATGACACAGGCCAAATCAACCAAGCCCTTCTCGCGTTTTGAGTGGAAAATCGCATGGGCCTATTTGCGGGCCCGGCGAGAAGAGGGCGGCGTCTCGGTGATGACGTGGATCTCTTTGATCGGCATCACTTTGGCGGTGGCGGCGCTGATCATCACGCTGGCCGTGCGCACCGGGTTTCGCGATGAATTCGTCGCCACGATCCTCGGCTCCAACGCCCATGTGACGGTCTATTCCTCGATCTATGTCGATGAGGCGGGCCAAACCGCGCGCACCATTCCGGACTATGCGCAATGGGCGACATCGCTTGCCGCCGTGCCCGGCGTCACCCGTGCAGCACCTTTGGTGAAGGGACAGGTTTTGGCCTCGTTCAACGGCAACAACGCCGGGGTTGAGATTTACGGCATCGCCCCTGCGGACCTGATGACCATCCCCCGCGTGGCGATCACTCCGGACGAACAGTGGGGCGATGTCACCCGCTTCAGTGAGGGCGTTGCCATAGGCTCCGGGGTGGCGCGCGAATTGGGCGTGACGGTTGGCGATAAGATCAAATTGATTTCGCCCGACGGGGCCAAAACCGCCTTTGGCACAAGCCCGCGCGTGTCCTCTTTCGACGTCGTCTATGTCTTTTCCGCGGGCCGCTATGATATTGATAAAACACGAGTTTACCTGCCATTCGTGCAGGCGCAAACTTATTTCAACCGGGGCGACACCGCCGATGAGATCGAGGTCATGGTGACCCACCCCGAAGCGGTCGATGAGATGACCCTTCCATTGCTGCAAGCGGTAGGGGAGCGCGGGCTGGTGTTGACGTGGCGCGATGCCTCTGGATCGTTCCTGCGCGCGCTTGATATTGAGGACAATGTGATGTTCGTTATCCTCTCAGTCCTTGTGTTGATTGCGGCGATGAATATCGTGTCCGGCCTGATCATGCTGGTCAAAAACAAAGGCCGCGACATCGGCATTTTGCGCACGATTGGTCTCACTGAGGCCTCCGTTTTGCGGATCTTTTTCATCTGTGGGTCGTTGACGGGGGTGGTCGGTACGCTGTTTGGTGTGCTTATTGGCGCGCTGTTTGCCATCTACATTGATCAAATCATGTCTTTTGTGAATTGGATGAATGGTGGCGGCGCGTGGGACCCGTCGATCCGGGGCATTTATGCGCTTCCGGCCGAACTACGCGCGGCGGATGTGTTTAAAGCGGTGTCGCTGTCGCTTGGCCTGTCTTTTGTGGTCACGATTTTCCCAGCGCGCCGTGCCGCGCGAATGAACCCGGTGGAGGCGCTGCGGTATGAATAATATGTTGGAGATCAAAGGCATCACCAAGACCTACAACGCTGGCAAGCCGAACCAGATCGAGGTTCTGCGCGGCATTGATTTGACCATTGCGCGTGGTGAGGTCGTGGCCCTGACCGCGCCGTCCGGGGCGGGGAAATCGACGCTGTTGCACATCGCCGGGCTGTTGGATGTGCCGGATGCAGGTACGGTGACGATTGCCGGTCAGGACATGACAGGGTTGGGCGACCGTCGGCGCACCGCGATGCGGCGCGCGGGCGTTGGGTTCATCTACCAATTTCACCACCTGCTGCCGGAATTCACCGCGCTTGAAAACGTCGTCCTGCCGCAACTTGCCAATGCCGTGCCTGTGGCCGAGGCCGAAGCCCGCGCGATGACGTTGCTCGACAAGGTCGGCATCAGTCGCCGCGCCCAACACCGCCCGGCGGAACTGTCCGGCGGCGAACAACAACGCGTGGCCTTTTGCCGAGCGCTGGCCAATGGTCCGGGGCTTTTGCTGGCCGATGAACCGACCGGGAACCTTGATCCCGAGACCTCGGATTTGGTGTTTGACGTGCTGATGGGATTGGTGCGCGACGAGGGGTTGTCGGCGCTCATCGCCACGCACAACCATGAGCTGGCAGGGAAAATGGACCGGGTGGTGAAGCTCAACGCGGGGCGGGTTGTTTCAGCTTAAACTGGAAAGCTAAGTAAACCTAGGATGGTTTTGGGGATGTTGGGGAAGCCTGATCGGCTTTCCGTCCAAGGCGCAATATTCGCTTTCGCCTTTATGCTCTTGATGAAAGCGATCGGATATCGGTCCAGAATTGTTACGACTGAACCGTAAATTTGGCAGTAGGGACATCCCGTCGACGAATGTCAGGACTGGGATGGTATTTTTTGGAATAACCGTGATTTGGCGCTACCTCTCGCCATCAAATTTTAATCAGATAAGATTTAATTTTGAGCGAAGAATAAGCTAATAAGTGGTCATGAATTGAGGAAATCGCGAAGTATTTGATATTCTGCTTTTACTTCATCCTTAAGTTTATTTGTTTTAAAAGGCCTCATAGTCAGGCCATATTCCTGAAATCGACCGTAATCGCTCTTCCACATTATATTTTTTATTTGTTCCTGTAGAGTTTTTCTTACCTCATCATTTTGGCCGTTTATTATATAGCGTAGGCTTCCCGTAATTATGTCGTTGGCTGATGTTAGGTCAGATGTGCCCTCACATGTCATAGAGTAAGATAAGATATTATTGAGGGGGCGAAATTCGTTCGGGTATTTATTTCCCAGTTGTGATTTTTCACGCAAATAGGAGAAGCCGTCCTTGTATTGCTTTTTTGTCTGGCGAGCAAAATCCAATCGATCGATTTGAACTATACCATGCGACTTTTTTGTTTTTAAAAATTCATCAAATTTTCCAAGAAGGGTATTGAAGCCGTATAGCCGATTACGATCTGCATCATTCGCAGCGTGCTTTTCATTGAAATGACAATACCCAATAAAAATAGCGCCAAATTTTCCAGCGCCTTCAATAACATCTCTTTTGATCTGTAGGTGAGTCTCCGCTGTGCATTTTGAAGGCTTAGAAGATGTTGAAAACTTTAATAAATCGCTCTTTTCAAAAACACTCGAAGAAATCCGTAAGCCATTTATGTATGAACAAAAATTATGTGCATTTTCAACTGGAATTGCTGTCATCCCGCACACTGTGAATGAGTTGGACGCGGTATGGTCGGCTTCGTCAACAAAGGCTAAATACATAATATCCCTCAACAACTAATTTCACCGACGACTGAGTCACACATCCAATTCCTCAACAAACTGCGCATTTTCCTGAATATACTGATACCGCAGTTCCGGTTTTTTCCCCATCAACCGCTCGACCAAATCGGCCGTTTCACCGGGGAAATCCTCTTGGATGGTCACCCGGATCAGCTTGCGGGATTTGGGGTCCATTGTGGTCTCTTTCAAATCCTTCGCGTCCATTTCGCCAAGGCCTTTGAACCGCTGCACGTCAATCTTGCCCTTGCCGCCAAGACCCTTGTCCATCCACTCATTTTTCTCCGCGTCATCAGAGACATAGAGCCTGCGCGCGCCTTGGGTCAGGCGATAGAGCGGCGGGCAGGCGAGATAGAGGTGGCCTTGGTCAATCAGCGGGCGCATTTGGGTGTAGAAAAACGTCATCAACAGCGCCGCAATATGGGCGCCATCGACGTCCGCATCGGTCATGATGATGATTTTCTCATAGCGCAGGTCTTCGACGTTAAAGCGCGTGCCCATTTGGACGCCCAAGGCTTCGCAGAGGTCGGAAATTTCCTGGTTGGTGTTGAGCTTGCCGGAGGCCGCGCCCAAGACGTTTAGGATTTTACCCTTGAGCGGCAACAGAGCCTGCGTTTCGCGTTTGCGCGCGCCTTTGGCGGACCCGCCCGCAGAGTCGCCCTCGACGATGAACAATTCGGTGCCGACCCGGTCTTTCGAGGAGCAATCGGTGAGCTTGCCGGGAAGGCGCAGTTTCTTGGTCGCGGTCTTGCGCTGGGTCTCTTTTTCCTGACGACGGCGCAGGCGCTCCTCGGCGCGCAGCACGAGGAAATCAAGGATGGAACCGGCGGATTTCGTATCGGCGGCGAGCCAGTTGTCAAAGTGGTCGCGCACGGAGTTTTCGACCATGCGCTGCGCCTCAGTGGTGGCCAAACGGTCCTTGGTTTGGCCGACAAATTCCGGCTCGCGGATGAAACAGGACACCAAAGCGCCCGCGCCTGTGGTCAGGTCTTCGCGGGTGATGTTTTGGGCCTTTTTATTGCCGACCAACTCACCATAAGCCTTGATGCCTTTGAGGATCGCCGCCCAAAATCCGGCCTCATGAGTGCCGCCCTCGGGGGTGGGCACGGTGTTGCAATAGGACTGGATAAAGCCATCGCGCGCAGGCGTCCAATTGATCGCCCATTCAACCTTGCCGGGGGCTTTGAATTTTTCAAAAGAGACGGTGCCCGCAAAGGGTTTCTCTGCATAGGTGGTGGCGCTGCCCATGGTCTCAGAGAGGTAATCGGCAAGCCCGCCGGGGAAATGGAATTTCGCCTCAAGCGGCGTGTCGCCGTCCTTGATCGCGGTTTTCCAACGGATTTCAACGCCCGAAAACAGATAGGCTTTGGACCGGGCCATGGCAAAAAGGCGGGCGGGTTTCAGTTTGAGCGCGCCGAAAATTTCGGGGTCGGGGTGGAATGTCACCGTGGTGCCACGCCGGTTCGGAGCCGCACCAATTTTGGCCAGCTTGCCCTGTGGCACGCCACGGGAAAACTCCATGGCATAGAGCTCTTTGTTCTGTGCCACTTCGACGCGCAAATGATCAGAGAGCGCGTTGACCACAGAGGAGCCAACGCCGTGCAAACCGCCCGAGGTTTCATAGCTGTCGCCAGAGAACTTGCCACCAGCGTTCAGTGTGCAAAAGATGATTTCAAGCGCGGATTTCGACGGGTCTTTCGGGTGCGCACCAATCGGAATACCACGGCCGTTGTCGCGCACGGAGACATGGCCGTTTTCATGCAGCTCGACCTCAATCCAAGAGGCGTGTCCGGCGACGGCTTCGTCCATCGAGTTGTCGATGATCTCGGCGACCATGTGATGCAAAGCGCGCTCATCCTTGCCGCCGATATACATGCCGGGGCGCAGCCGGACGTGCTCCATATCTTCGAGGACTTGAATGGAGGAGGCATCATAGGTGGAGGCTTTGGCTTTGACATTGGGATCGGGTTGGCCGGAAAGGAGATCGTCGGACATGGGTGTGGCGCTCGATTCTTAGAGTTTGCTCGTTGGGCTAGGATTAGACCATTGGGCGGCGTGTGACGCAAGCTGTTGAGACATGTGGACAGGTGCACATCAAAAACCTTGCCTCAGATCAAGGAAAGAGAAAGGGATTTCGTGTAACAGGGGTGTCACAGATTTATGAATGGAGAACCGCCCGCATGACGACGACTGTAAAAGCTGTGCCTGCCGCTGTGAAAAATGAACCTGTGGCGGGGCAGGAGGGCATGACCGCCGAGACCATGCCAGCGGCGGCGCATGAGACGGCGCATGAGACGGCGGCGGAGCCGTCCACACGCGGCGGGCCGAAGACATTTCCAACCGTGACGCCGGACAAAATCCGGGCGGCCTTTGAGACCGGGACATACCCCTACCGCAAAAAGATGACGCGGGTGGAATACGAGACCACGAAAGTCGCACTTCAGGCCGAGCTTTTGAAGGCGCAGATTTGGGCGCAAGAGAATGGCGAAAAATTCGTGTTGTTGTTCGAAGGCCGCGATGCTGCGGGCAAGGGCGGCACGATCAAACGGTTCATGGAACATATGAACCCGCGCCACGCCCGCGTTGTGGCACTCAACAAACCCACCGACGAAGAGCGCGGCCAATGGTTTTTCCAACGCTATGTTGAACATCTACCGACCTCGGGCGAATTCGTGCTCTATGACCGCTCTTGGTACAACCGCGCGGGTGTGGAACGGGTGATGGGATTTTGCACGCCAAATGATTACCTCGAATTCATGCGCCAGACGCCGGAATTTGAACGGATGCTGACGCGCTCAGGCATCCGGCTTTATAAATACTGGTTTTCGGTGACCCAAGCTGAACAACAGCGCCGCTTTGCCTCGCGCGAAAACGACCCGCTGAAACAGTGGAAATTGTCGCCGATTGATAAGGCCTCATTGGACAAATGGGACGATTACACCGAGGCGAAAGAGGCGATGTTTTTCTACACCGACACGGCAGATGCGCCATGGACGATTGTGAAATCCAACGACAAAAAACGCGCGCGGGTGGAATGTATGAAACATTTTCTGTCCACCATCGACTACCCGGACAAGGATATGGAATTGATCGGCCAACCGGACCCGTTGATTGTCGGCAATGCGGGGCATGTTGTGCACCGCGCGGATCATATTTTAGGGACGGCGTTGCATCCGGACGCACGGCGCGGGCGCAACGGCAAAGTCTAAGGCTCAGCTAAGAGTATTTGAACTGCGATGAAGGCAAAGGCCCTGTCCGAAAGGAGAGAGCCTTTGTGTGTCAGCCGTTGGCGGCGGCAAATTTAGCCATCAGATAGGGGCCGGAACTGACGGTTTCCGCATTTGCGCCGGACAAAGGGGTGATCTCGGCGTGCCAATTGGGTTGGTGAAAAAACGCCAAGGACATGCGCCGTTTGGTGGCCCAATCGGGCGGGGTGACAACACGGTGCAGGGTCGAGGTCCAGCGCCCAGCCGTCCAAAGCGTCATGAGATCGCCGATGTTGATCACAAACGCGCCCTCAATGGGCGGCACACCGCGCCAATCGCCTTCAGGTGTGAGGATTTCAAGACCGCGCGAGCCGGGTTCGGGCAACAGGATGGTGAGCGAACCGTAATCGGTATGCGCCCCGGCGCGCAGTTGGTTTTCTTTGGGCGCGCTGTCTTGGGCTGGATAATTGAGCGCGCGCAATGCCGAGATTGGCGTGTCGATAAAGGGCGCGAAATGGTCCTGCGGCAGATTGAGGGCGAGAGCAAAGACCTCCATGATCCGGGCGGCGAGCGCCTCCATTTCAGCATAATAGGCGCGCCACGCCGCGCGGAAATCGGGCATGTCTGGCCAAGGTGTGGGGGCATAGCAAAAGGCCAAAGCGTCTGGATCGGTCTCGCCGGGAGGGATGCTCAAAGGTCCGCCATTGAAGCTTTCCTTCAGGTCGGGCGGCGTGTCTTCGCCGCGTGATTTGGCCAAGGCCTCGGTGCCCGGCCCAAGGTAGCCATAGGGCGCGCCGGGTGCAGGGGCGACCGCGTGTTTGGTCTCGGGCGCGAGATCGAAAAAGCCGCGCGCCTTGTCCCAGATCGCGTCGATCACCGGCTGCGGTACGCCATGACCGGTGACGGCGAGAAACCCGGTTTCGATACAGATGCGATCCACCTCGGCGGCGATCTTGGCCTTGTTGGCGGCATCGGCCGCGGCAAAGGCGGCGAGATCGAGCAGAGGGAAATCGGTTTGGGTCGTGTTGGTTTGGGGCGTGTCGGTTTGCATGGCGGTCTCTTCGCGGGGGACGTCGGTTGGCACACCGTTTCGCGACCACGTGCCTCTGTCAACCGGAGCGAAGCCGCGGCGGCGTGCACAGGGGGTGCGCAAGAACAGGCTCGCCAGAGCGCGGGGTCAAAGATAAGTTGGCGAGGATTGCAACAGAAACGACAGGACGCGCATGGCCGAGATGATTTTACGCCCCGCCACACGCGCGGACACAGAGGCGGTAACGGGTTTGGTGGCACAGGCTTTTGCGATCTACACGCCAAAGATCGGCAAACCCCCGGCTCCTGTGTTTTATGACTACGGATCGCTGATTGAGACGGGGTTGGTGAGCGTCGCCTGTGACGGTGCAGCGCTGATGGGCATGGTCTATCTTTACGACCAAGACGACGGCACGGCGATGTTGGATGTTTTGGCGGTGGCCGAGGCAGCGCAGGGACGTGGCGTGGCGCGGCAATTGATTGCGCGGGCCGAAGATCAGGCGCGTGAGATGGGCGCGCGGGCGTTGATGGTCTATACCAATGCGGTGATGGACGGTCCGCTTGTCATCTATCCCAAACTGGGATTTGCCGAGACCCATCGCGGGGAAAGCGACGGGTATCAGCGGGTGCATTTTCGCAAAGAGCTATAAACGCGGCTCGCTTAGGCTTTGTCGTCGCCAAAGCCATTCATGCGCTTGGCCCATTGAAAGGCCACGATCGCGCCTTTGAAGCGGGGCAAGAGGTACAGAGACAGGGCGACGGTGCCCGTGGCGAAAATGGCGATCAACACCAAAGGATCGGGGCGGAATTCGATAAAGGCAAAGCCCAAAAGCGGCGCCATCAGGTGACCGACGATCAAGATGGTCAGATAGGCGGGACCATCATCGGCCCGGTGATGATACAATTCTTCGCCACAGACCGGACATTCGTCGCGGACTTTCAAATAGCCCTTCATCATTGGCCCGCCGCCACAGGAGGGGCAACGCCGTTTCCAGCCTCGTAAAAGGGCCGGGCGCATTTCGCGTTCGCCTGCGCGCGCGGAGACGGCGTCAGAAAGAATGTTTGAGGTGGCGGCGCTGAGGGCCTGAGTGGTGTCGGTCATGTGCGGTTCGCCTCTTTGCTGATATGGGCGTGAGTTTAAGCGACAAAGTCTTACGCAGATCCGCGCGTTTTGTCCTTGCGTCCCGATGTCGCGTTTGGGCGGGAGTGCGTATCTTTCACATTTGTGAGCCGCGATGCGACGGAAGTGCGAGGGTGGCCCGTTTCATAAGTATCAAAGCGCGCCGCATGTTGGTCTCGAACGGGGTTTGAGCGGCACGTCAGAGTAACCCTGTGAAAAGGAAATGAACATGAAACGCAATACATTTGTCTCCGCCCTCGCTTTTGTTGCCGTGCTTGGCGGCTCTGTCGCGGCCTTTGCCGCTGGCGGTCCGAACACTCCCGATCAAATGGGCGGGATGCGCGGCGGTATGAAAACGGAACGCGGACAGGGCTTTATGCCGTTTGGGCCGGAGTTTGATTTTGCCACGGTAGATACCGATGGCGACGGCAAACTGTCCATGGCCGAGATGGATGCGTTCAAAGCGGCACGGTTTGCCGAGGTGGATGCGGATGGCAACGGCACAGTGGATGCCGCCGAATTGATGGCGCATCACGAGGCACAGCGCATGGCCCGTATGCAAGCCCGTGTTGAGACCATGATCAAAAACCGCGACACCAATGGTGATGGCGTGTTGAGCGCCGAAGAAATGGGCAACGCCCCCCGCGTGAGTCTGTTTGATCGGTTGGATCGCGACGACGATGGTATGATCAGCCAAGAAGAACTGGCACTGATGCAACAGCGGATGCAGGGTCATATGAAAGACGGACGTCCCGGTATGAAAACGCCGGGTCAAGGCCGGAACTAAGCCGTGAGGGTGGGGGAGAGAGATGTCTCTCCTCCACGGTCCCACGGTGGACGCCCCCAACGGTTTGAGATAGCTATAGCCGGTGATGGATATGCCCTTTGACGCCCTAAACGATGTCTCTGATGAGGCGTTGCTGATTGCCTTTGGCAATGGCGATGCGGCTTCGTCGCGCGCGTTGACGATGCGTCTGACCCCAAAGGTTTTGGGCTATGCCGCGCGCCTGTTGCGTGATCGGGCCGAGGCCGAAGATGTGGCCCAGGAGGCGATGCTCCGACTGTGGAAAATTGCGCCCGACTGGCGTCAGGGCGAGGCCAAGGTCACCACATGGCTTTACCGGGTGGTGACCAATCTGTGCACGGACCGGCTGCGCAAAAAACGTGGCAGTGCCTTGGATGAGATTGCCGAGCCTGAAGATGATCGCCCTTCACAAGAGGCGGTGATGATCCAGAGGGAGCGGATTGATGCGTTGAACGCCGCGCTGGCAACTTTGCCGGATCGACAACGCGAAGCGGTGGTGTTGCGCCACATTGAAGGCTTGGGCAATCCTGAGATTGCCGAAGTGTTGGACATTAGCGTCGAGGCGGTCGAAAGTTTGACCGCCCGAGGCAAACGCGCCCTGACGCAGGCTTTGGCCGCGCAGCGCGACAGACTGGGGTTCGAAGATGACGCATCGTGATGATAAAATGACAGGTGGTCTTTCAGATCAATCGCTTGAGGCGCTGTTTGCCGAGGCACGTGACGAGGCGATGAGACCCTCCGCCGCGCTTTTGGCCGCCGTCATGGCAGATGCCGACACCCAAATGGCCACACGTGCCCGTCAGGACGCGGCACGTCGCGAGGCCCTGCGCCCGAAACAGCGGCATCCAATGCTGGCGGCCATGGTTGCGGCGCTGGGCGGATGGCGGGCGGTGGCTGGCTTGGCCACGGCGGCGGTCACAGGTCTGGCCATTGGGCTGGGCGCGCCCTCAACGGTGACCAATTTGGCGACAGGTGACTATAGCGAGAGCGCCACGGTTGAGATGACAGCGGCAAGCGATGCGCTTGATGCTTTGGTCCCAAGTTTCTACGATCTCGCTTCGGAAGGATAAGCCATGACGGATGACAGCCAAATGACGCCCGAACCTATGGCCACCGAGGGCACGCCGAAAAAGCCGTTCCGCTGGAGCCGTGTGGTTTTGGTGGTGTCGCTGGCGCTGAACCTTGCGGTGATCGGCACGGTGGCAGGCGCTTTGTTGCGCTGGGATGCGGGCATGGACCGGGCGCGGGCGATGCAAGTGCGCGATTTTGGCTTTGGCCCCTTCATTGGTGCATTGGACCCCACGGATCGTCGGGATGTCGGGCGCAGCTTTGTGCGCTCTGTCGGCAATCCGCGCGAGGCGCGGGCCGAGGTGAAAACCATGTTTGCCCAGATGGTTGCAACGTTGAAGGCGGAACCGTTTGATCGGCAGACCTTTGAAACGCTTTTGCTGCAACAGCAACAGAATTTTTCCAGCCGCCAAGAGATTGGCGCGCAGATTGTTGTGGATCAAATCGCTCAGATGAGCGCCCCGGACCGTGCCGCTTATGCGATGCGACTTGAGGACATGCTCAAAAAGCCGCCGCGGCCACCGCATTCGGGCGATGGATCACGCGAAGATAAAAAGCAGAACTAAGATGTGACCCCAGATCGGGAGAGATCCATATAAAAGGCGCCTTCGGGCGCCTTTTATATGTGTGAACGGCGAGCGGGTTTGCTGATTTAGGCCGCGTAGGAGCCCAGAGTGACTTGATTGCGTCCCTCGGCTTTGGCCCCATAAAGCGCCTGGTCCGCGATGGCGATCAGATCGGAGACGTTCGGGGCGTGCGCGTTCATTTCGCCGCCCATGCCTGCGCCCATGCCTGCGCCCATGCCACCGCCCATGGCGAGGCCGATTGAGGCAGAAACGGTGACCGGAGCACCGTCGGAGGACATCGCGACCGGGCGGGCACAGATCGCCGCGCGCAATCGTTCGGCGGCGGCGCGCGCCTCCATCAAAGTGGTCATCGGCATACAGACCAAAAATTCTTCGCCGCCAAAGCGCGCCACCAAATCCATGCCGCGCAAATTGTCGCGCATCCGATGTGCCACCTCGATCAAAACCTCGTCTCCGACCGCATGGCCATAGGTGTCATTGACCAATTTGAACCGATCAATGTCGACCAACATCAGAGCAAAATGTTGCCCGCCCTCATGGGCCTCTTTGGCAATTTTCTCAAGATGGGGCAGGGCATAGCGGCGATTGTACAGCCCGGTGAGGCTGTCGATCGACGCCAGACGCAAGCCTTCGTCGAGGGTTTGTTTGAGTTGATCGGATTCCTTTTTTCGGCGCATTTGGGTGCGCAGGCGCAGCGCCATTTCTTCGGGATCAGCGCCGCGGGTGATCAGGTCATTGGCCCCCAGATCCAGCGCCATCAAAGCCTCGCTCCGGTCCTGTTGCCCATGCACAACGACGATGCCGGATGTGCGGGTGGCATCGCGGGCGCGCAAATCAGAGATCAGTCTAAGCCCCTCCGCCCCACCGCCAAATTGCGCAGAAATCACATAGAGATCAGAGACATTCCCATTGTAGATCGCTTCTAAAACGTGATCCCCCCGTTCGATCACAATCTCGTCTGACGTCATGCCGCGCAGACCGGCGCGCCAGGTCATCGCCTCTTCGGTGGTGGCCCCGATGAGGGTGATTTTGCCGGGGGTTTCAAAATGGCTCGCGGGTTCGGAAAAGCCCAGAGTGTGAGCGGTTTCGTTGCGCCGCCGCAATTCCTCTGAGGTGGCCGAGGCGCGCATCAAGGCGCGCACACGGGCGGTCAGCGTCAACTCATCAAGCGGCTTGGTGAGGAATTCGTCCGCACCGGCCTTGAGCGCGGCAATCCGCGCGGTCGTGTCATGGGCCGGGGTGATGATGGCGACAGGGATATGGGCGGTGAGCGGGTCTTTTTTGAGGGCTGCACAGGCATCATATCCGGTCATGTCGCCGAGGTTGCCATCCAGAATGATCAGATTTGGCCGCAACTCACGCGCGAGTCCAAGGGCGTCGGACCCGGTGGAGGCCTGAGACACATCATAAAAGGCGGACGCAAGTTTCACCTTTAGGATGATGCGATTTGTCGGCACGTTGTCCGCGATCAAAATCCTGCCCGCCATTAGGACCTCTCATAGCGCCGCGTTGTTTTTTCGGCTTTGTTTTTATTGTGTTGAATGCTGTTGCATTTATTAGGGAATTTGGTTGAGAAAGGTTAAGAAATCGTTTCCAACGCCCGGAGTTATCCACAGATGAAGCAGGAATCCGCCGAAGTGATTGCCCTTAAAGTTTTGGCATGGTTGGTCGGAGATGAGGAGATTTTACCTATTTTTCTTGGCTCTAGCGGCATGAGTCCCGATGAATTGCGTTTGCGGGCCACAGAGGCGGAGGTGCTCTCGGCCGTTCTCGATTTCGTGACCATGAACGATGAATGGGTTAACGCTTGCGCCACAGCGACCGGACTTGATCCGCATGATCCGATGCGCGCGCGTCAGGCGCTTCCGGGCGGTGCAGATATCCATTGGACCTGAAAGACCATCATGTCCCCCCTTCCAAAAACGACGCAAAACACGTCTGCCGCGATTGCTGCGATTCTGTTTGATAAAGATGGCACGTTGATGGATTTTCAGGCCAGCTGGGGACCATGGGCGCAGGGCGTGATCCTTGAAATCTGCGGCGGACCAGGGGAAAAGGCCGAGGCGGTGGCGCAGGCGATGGGATTTGATCTGGCACAGGCACGGTTTCACCCCGACAGCGCGATCATCGCAGGCACGCCAGAGGATGTTTTGAATCTATTGCAGCCGCATTTTCCACATCTTGCCCCAGACCAACTTTTGGCCTGTCTTGATGCCGATCCCGCGCGGTTTTCCCCCAAGCCCGTCGCGGGGCTTGGCGACATGTGCATGGCTTTGACACAGGCGGGCTATGCCTTGGCAGTTGTGACCAATGATTTCGAGGCCTCCGCCCATGATCACCTGCGGCAAATGGATGTTTCAACATATTTCTCTGCGGTGATCGGCTATGACAGTGGCTGTGGTGGCAAACCTGCGCCGGGACCCTGTTTGGGTGCTGCGCAGCGGCTTGGCGTGGACCCTTCGGCCTGTGTGATGGTGGGCGACAGTCTACACGATCTGGCGGCAGGACGCGCGGCGGGGATGTGTACTGTTGCCGTTTTAACCGGGGTCGCGGTGGCGGCTGAGCTTGCTCCCCATGCAGATGTGGTTTTGAACAGTGTGGCCGACCTGCCTGACTGGCTGCGCCACAGGCAGATCTAAGGTTTTAGGCGGTTTACATTGAATGTGCTGCCAAAAAAGTCTCGGGCCATTGGTAATTTCTTAAGAGTGCGCGCGTAAGTCTTTCGCATGTGTAAGTGAGAGGCGTGCCGGTCATGCACGGGATGATAAATCGAGCGATCCAATGTTTTCTGCGTGATACCTACGGGACGCAGACATGGTTGGATATTGCCGAAAATGCGGATCTTGGCTTTGAAAATTTCGAAGCCATGCTGAGCTATCCGGACCAGATCACGTTGGACGTGCTGGGCCGGGCGGCGCGGCATTTGCACAAACCTGTCGAAACCTTTCTTGAGGATCTCGGAACCTATCTTGTGTCGCATCCAAATGTGGAAGCGATCCGACGATTGTTGCGATTTGGCGGTGAAAATTTTACGGAATTTCTGTATTCTCTCAATGACTTGGAAGGGCGCGCCAAACTGGCTTTGCCCGACCTTGAGGTGCCAATGCTCTCGGTCGAGTGCTGTGGCGACGGAACATTCCGGCTGAGTTGTTCCAGTGCGATGCCGGGGTTTGGCTATGCGATGGTTGGCGTGATGCGGGCGATGGCGGATGACTATGGAGCCTTGGTCTTTTTGGAACATTCCGGCTGGATGGATTCCGGCGAAGAAGTGATCACCATCAATCTATTGGAAGTCGCCTATGCCGAGGGCCGGGCGTTCGATCTATCTGGGCGGATGGGAGATGGCGTATGAAACACGCGACATTTGATCCCACGTCCATTTGCGCTTTGATGCCTATGGGTCTGATTTATGACGACGATGGGATCATTCAGTTTGTTGGCCCGACGCTTGGCAAATTGCGCAAAGCTGAAACTTTGATAGGAAAATCCATTGGTGAGGTGTTTTCCGTCCGTGACAATGGGCGTGGGACAGGCGATGGGCCGCTTCCGCTGTCAACGAAACTCTATCTGAACTTCCATTCTGGTATTTCGACCCCTCTGAAAGGGATGGCCATTTCTATAGCCGGGGCCAATCTCAACATTTTAAACCTGTCTTTTGGCATTTCGATCCTTGATGCGGTGGCGGATTATCGACTGACCTCGGGAGATTTTGCGCATACCGACCTTGCCATCGAAATGCTCTATCTGGTTGAGGCGAAATCGGCGGTTTTGGAAGAAACCAAACAGCTGAATGCCCGTCTACAAGGCGCAAAAGTCGCTGCCGAAGAGCAGGCCTACACCGACACGCTCACCGGGCTGAAAAATCGCCGTGCGATGGACTATGTTCTGGATCGGATGTTGCGCGGCGGGGTTCATTTTGCCCTGATGCATCTTGATCTGGATTATTTCAAATCGGTGAATGACACGTTGGGCCACGCCGCCGGTGATACGGTGTTGCAACGGGTGGCAAAAATCCTATTGGAGGAAACCCGCGGTGACGACATGGTGGCGCGGGTGGGGGGCGATGAATTCGTTTTGGTTTTCAATAAATTCATTGATCATGATCGGCTGATGCGCACGGCGTCCCGGATCATTGCCCGGCTTGAAGAACCAATTCCCTATCAGGACACGTTCTGTCGCATTTCAGGCTCTATCGGGATCACGACCACGGAATTTTACGACAGCCCGAGCGCTGAAAAGATGATTCACGATGCGGATTTGGCGCTCTACGGATCGAAACACGAAGGCCGCGCCCAAGCGACGATATATAATCCAGACATTCATGATGCCGGGATGCCAGAGACGCAAATTACGCCACTCCAGCGTTGACCCGTCATTTGCGACATTTCAGTGCGGCCAACGCTGGGGATGAGGACTGTCTCAGGCGGATTGAAAACAGGAGCCGCGACGCCTTTATGACAGGCGACGGCGCACCGTGGCACCGCGTCCGGGCAGCGACAGGGTTGCATCCCCTCGCGGCGAGCGGGCGATGACTTTGCCTTTGGCGATCACCGCCAACCGCGCGGGCCGCAACCGCAGCGCCTCACTCGGGGAGGCGGCGTCCAGAACCACCAAAGAGGCCAGCGCACCTTTGCGTAGGCCATAGTCCGAAAGCCCCATAATTGCGGCATTGTCCTCGGTGACCATGGTGAAACAGCGCGCGATGTCATCGGGATGGGTCATCTGCGCCACATGCAGCCCCATAAACGCGACATCCAACATATCGGCGGTGCCCAGTGAATACCATGGGTCCATGACGCAATCCTGCCCCCAACCAACGCGAATGCCCATGGCCAGCATTTCCTTGACCCGGGTCAAACCGCGCCGTTTCGGGAAGGTGTCATGGCGACCTTGCAGTACGATGTTGATCAACGGGTTTGGGATGGCGGAAATCTCCGCCTCCGCAATCAAAGGCAAAAGCTTCGACACATAATAATTGTCCATCGAATGCATCGAAGTCAGATGACTGCCCGCCACCCGGCCTTGCAGCCCAAGCCGCGTGGTCTCATAGGCCAGCGTTTCAATATGGCGGCTCATCGGATCGTCGGTCTCATCGCAATGGATGTCGACGGGCAAGCCGCGTTTGGCCGCGATCTCGCACAGATCGGTCACAGAGGCCGCACCATCGGCCATCGTGCGTTCAAAATGGGGGATGCCCCCGACCACATCGACGCCCATATCCAGAGCCCGGATCACATTGTCGCGCCCGGTTTTGGACCGATAAAGCCCGTCTTGCGGAAAGGCCACGAGTTGCAAGTCAATGTAGTCTTTGACCTTTTCGCGTACCTCCAACATCGCCGTAACGGTGTTGAGGTGATCAGGTGTGGTGTCGACATGCGAACGGATCGCCAAAAGCCCCATCGAGGCGGCCCAGTCGCAATAGCTCAGTGCCCGGGTGACCATGTCCTCCACCGACGTCATATCGCGCAGCTCGCCCCAAAGGCCGATCCCCTCCAACAGAGTGCCCGAGGCATTCACCCGTGGCGTGCCAAAGGACAGGGTGGCATCCAGATGAAAATGCGGATCGACAAAGGGTGGCGAGACCAAATCCCCCGTGGCGTCGATGACTTTGCGGGCTTCAAATTCGATATTGGGCGCAATCTCGACAATTCGGTCGCCGCGTATCGCCACATCCGCCACCCGCCCGTCCGGCAATGTGCCGCCCTTCACAATCAGATCAAACATTGTCTTTCTCCCATGTTGAACGGCGCGATCAGGGCGGTGCGACCCTTGTATCGGCGTGACACACCGACAGGCGTAAGGATAGAGCGAAAACACGCAGAGCACAGCAGGTCTTGCGTCTGTATGACGGTGCCGGAATATCTTAGCAAAAATACATAGATGTGTTTAAACTGGCACAATTCGGGCGTGATCCAATCCCCACTTAAGAGCGTCATCGCAGCTTGGGGGCGCAAAGGCACAACATAGACCTTTGGGCAATTTGTAATGCGCTAACTGTTTGCTAATCTCGGTTCAGACCCAAACTGAAAGCGGTTTCCCATGATCGAAAAGACTCCCATCCGCGTCGAAGGTGCTTTTCAAACAGCGTTGATTGTTGATGACCACCCGCTGTTTTGTGACGCTTTGTCGATGACCTTGCGGGCAGGGGTCGGAATTGCAACCGTGGCCACCGCTGGCGCATTGGAAGAAGCTTTGGAACGGCTGTCCGCCGGCGATGCGCCGGATGTGATTTTGCTCGACCTGAACTTGCCGGATGTCAACGGATTGGACGGTTTGGTGCGGTTGACCAAAATGTGCCCGCAAACACCGATCGTAATCGTGTCGTCTATGGCCGAACCACGGGTGGTGCGGTCTGCCATTCGGGTGGGGGCGGCAGGGTTTGTGCCCAAACATTCCACCCGTGACACGTTCCGCAAAGCCTTTGAACATATCGCGGGCGGCGAAATTTACGCCCCCGAAGGGGCCTTCTCAGAGGGCGACGCCAATATGCCGCTGAGTGCACGCGAAGATGCGTTGATCCGGTTGTCGCATCTGACCCGGCAACAGGCGCGCATTTTGCAATTGATTTGCGAAGGCCAAATGAACAAACAAATCGCCTATGAGCTGACCATCGCGGAAACCACGGTCAAAGCCCATGTGACCGCGATCATGCGCAAACTTGGAGTGCAAAGCCGCACCCAGGCGGTGTTGATCGCGCAGGAAGCGAATTTCAACAGTCTCTTGTCTGGAAGCTGACTTTCCGCCACCCTTGGGGGAGGGATGGAGGTTCCAATGCACACATATGGCAAAACGCCACAGATGACCGACCTGTCGGCCGCCCCGCTGGTGCGCCGCGCAGAGGTGGAGGCCGACGATCCAGAGGCCGTGCGCAAAATCATCAACGGGCTTGGACCGGGGCCGTTTTCGATCGTCTTGATGTTTTTCTCGCCTGAAACCGACCGGGTGGCTCTGGCGCGCAACCTTAAGGCCGAGATTCCTTGGGGCCGGGTGATGGGCTGTTCGACGGCGGGGGAATTGACCTCGATGGGCTATGACGAGGGCAAAATCGTGGCTCTGGCCTTTCCGGTGGAACATTTTGGGGTGGAGACGCTTTTGGTGTCGGACCTCAAAACCTGTACGCCGCATGACCTGATGGGCGGGTTGATCCGCGCCCGACAATTGTTGTCGCGCCGCTACCCGCATTTCACCCATGAATTTGCCATGCTTTTGGTGGATGGCCTCTCTGAGCGCGAGGATCAATTGACCGCAGCCCTGGCCTCGGGGCTGGGGTCTGTGCCTCTGTTTGGCGGATCGGCGGGGGATGGCGCGCGGTTTGAAGAAACCTTTATCATCAATGGCCGAGACATCATTGAAAACGCAGCGATTTTGACGTTTTTCCGCACCGATTGCCCGGTCAAAGTGTTTTCCTACGACCATTTGCGCGCGACCGAGAAACGCATGGTGGTGACGGCGGCGGAACCGAATGCGCGGATCGTCAAGGAGATCAACGCCGAACCCGCAGGGGCGGAATATGCCCGATTGATCGGCAGCGATCCGGCACGGTTGAATGACAATGTCTTTGCCGCAAATCCGGTGGTTGTGCGTGTCGGCGGCAAGCAACATGTGCGGGCGATCAAATCGGTCGCGGCCAATGGCGACATGTCGTTTTTTGCCGCGATTGACGAGGGCTTGGTTTTGACGCTGGCCGAACCGATGGATATGGCGGCCCATCTCAAAGGCGCTTTGGAGGGGTTGTCGCAAGGGGCGACACCGGAGATGATTTTGGCCTGTGATTGTATTTTCCGCCGGATCGAAGCCCGCAACAGCCAGAAAAGCGCCGAAATTTCCGCACTTTTGGTCAAACACAATGTGCGCGGGTTTTCGACCTATGGCGAACAAATCGGGTCGATCCACGTCAATCAAACCTTCACGGGCGTGGCGATTTACCCGCCCGGTAGCACCCCAACGGCACGCAAACCCGACACGGATGACAGCGGAGAGACACCATGACACAGCTCTCTGAGAGCCTGTTGAACCCAGAGGACAGTTCCGAGCGCACCCGCGAGAAGCTGTTGAAAATCGTCGATGTGTTGATGCGCCAAGTTGAACAGCGCTCAAATGAACACGGTGCCGCCTACGCGCAGTTTCAACGCGCCGCGATGTTGGAGGATCAGGTCCGTCAACGCACGGCGGATTTGGAATATGCGCTGGATTTGCTCAACGTCTCCAATGCGCGATTGGCCGAGGCCAACCGCAAAATGGAAGTGGCACAACGCAACCTCGCCAATGCCATCGAAACCGTGCGCGAAGGCTTTGCGCTGTTTGATCAAGACGATGTGTTGGTGCTCTACAATTCGCGCTTTGCGATGTTCTTGCCTGATATTGTGCCGCGTTTGAAACAGGGCATTAGCTTTTCGGATTACGCCGAAATGGTCAGCACTTCGGAATACCTCGACCTGACGGGCACCGACAATGCCTATTCTTGGGCCTCGCGCCGGGTCGAGCGGCACCGGGATCGGCATGTGGTGTTTAACGTCCATGTGGTCGGGGATCGCTGGATCCAGATTTCCGAACATCGCACCCCTGACGATGGCACGGTGATCCTTCAGACCGATGTGACCGATCTGGTGTTGACTGAACGCGAAACACGCGGGCGGATGCTGGACGATCAGGCGCAAATGATCCGCGCCACCTTGGAACATGTGTCCCTTGGGGTGTGTATCTTTGACAAAAATTGCCAGTTGGCCGGGTTCAACCAGAGGCTTGGCTATTTGTTGGGCCTGCCGATGACGCAGCTGCAACTCGGCGCGGGCTTTGAGGCCATGTATCAACGTGTCAGTGACGAATTGGCCGTGGGCGGGCAATTGACGCCTGATGAGCTTTTGGCCTGGGTTTACGGCACGGCACCGCGTGTGCCGATCACTTTTGAAATGCATCATTTGGATCGGCGGATTCTTGTGGTGTCGGCGGAAGACCTGCCAGATGGTGGGTTTGTGATGTCGGTGACAGATGTGACCTCGGAACGGCGTGCCATGGCCGAACTGACCCGCACCAATGAGACGCTTGAGGCGCGGGTGATGTCGCGCACGCTTGATCTTGAGGACGCGTTGGCGCGTGCCGAACGCGCCAACGCGGCACGTTCGCGCTTTGTCGCGGCGGCCAGTCACGATCTGTTGCAACCCCTCTCCGCCGCCAAGCTCTTTGTCGCCTCCGCCGAAGATGGTGTGACCGATGACGACACGCGCGAGGTTCTGGGCAAGGCACAAAACGCGCTTGAGAGCGTCGAAAATATCCTGTCGGCGCTGCTGGACATTTCCAAACTGGAGGCCGGGCGCTCGGCTTTGGACATCATGCCCGTGCCGCTGGCACCGATGTTGGCGCAGTTGCGCGATGAATTCATGTTGGCGGCACAGGCCAAGGGCATTGATTTACGGGTGGTGCAGACCAATCAGATCGTTGAAAGCGACCCAACCTATCTGCGCCGGATCGTGCAAAACCTGATGTCGAATGCGATCCGGTACACGGAAACCGGGCGGGTCTTGGTCGGGGTAAGGCGCAGGGGCGCGGGCCGGGCGCGGCTTCAGGTCTGGGACACCGGTCCGGGCATCCCCGAGATCGAACACCAAGCGGTGTTTCAGGAGTTTCATCGTCTCGGCGTGTCCGCCTCGGCCTCGGTCGGGATGGGGCTTGGGCTGGCGATTGTGGACCGTGCCTGTGCCCAGCTTGGCCATCCGATCCATCTGGACAGTGTCGTGGGCAAAGGCACGGTGTTTGGCATCGACCTGCCGCCCGCACGGCAATGGGTGGCGAAAAAAGTCGGGACTTACCTGCCGGAGCAGGCCAGTCATGAACATCCGAGTGGGTTGATGGTGCTTTTGGTCGAAAATGACGCCGATGTGCGCCGCGCCGTCACGCTTTTGCTGGAGAAATGGGGCGTGGCTGTCGTCGGTGTCGAAACCGGAGAAGAGGGGCTGTCGCTGATGGAGGAATTGGATGTGACGCCAGACTTGATGTTGGTGGATTATCAACTGGGGGAGGGGATGGACGGGATCGCCTTTATCGAGACGTTTTGGGCGAAATACGGTCGGATGCCCACGCGTCTTGTGACCGCCAATCGGTCGCGCGAGGTGCGCCAAGCCTGTCAGGCGGCGCAGATCAAAATCCTCTATAAACCGATTGCCCCGAAGGATCTTGAAGCCTTTGTGCTGACACCGCTCAGAGCGCCTTAGGGCGTCTTCGGGGGGGCTTAGGCCGACCGCCACCGCGCCGCCGCCCGTTCCCAGCGTTGGATCACCACGACCTCGATGAGCAACATCACGGCCACAAAGCTGAGCGCATAGGCCAAGACATAAGCGGTCTGAAAGTTTTGAAAATGCAGGTGAATTTTAAATCCTATCCCGCTTGAACGGCCCAAAAACTCGACCACAAGAACGATTTTCCAGATCATCGCAAGCCCGTTGCGCCCGGCGATGGCGAAATAGGGCGCGAGTTGCGGCAGCAAAACATGGCGCAGACGTGCTCCGAGTGGCATGGTGTATAGTCGCGCCATTTCATCCAATTTCGGATCGCGCGCGCGTGTCCCATCCCGCAAAGTCACCGTCACTTGTGCCAATTTGTTCAATGTGACGGCGGTGATGGCGGCGGTTTCGTTGAGGCCGATCCAGAGATAGCACAACACGATGATCACCAGCGCCGGAAGGTTCAAAAACACCGTGATCCATGGCGCAAACGCGCGTTCTAATCGCGGCAACACCCCAAGTGCGATGCCCAATAGCGTTCCCAATGCCATGGCCAAGCCAAAGGACAAGGCAACGCGGATCATCGTGGCCTGCATCTGTGGCCAGAGCGTGCCGGCGGTGATCAAATCGACCAAAACGCGCAGCACCGCCATCGGAGACGGCAAAATATCCGGGTCCGCCTTATGCCACGCGGCCACAGACCAAAGCCCGATGAGTGCGGCCAGTGACAGCACTGTGCTCGCCCCTTTTGACGCGGCTTGTCCGATGATGATCCGTTCCTGTCGCATCCAATCCTCCCGATCCTGATCCTAACCCCGCACGGGTCCTAGAGCGCTCTGGACCTTGGTCGTATTCAACGCCAGCGCGCGCGCCGTTAGCGTCATCATATGATGACACGGTACGCCCTTATTCTGGCCCTGCTTTGCGCCATTGTCGTTGCCCCGAGGCCTGTTTCGGCGGCGGCCCCCGATCCTTTGCCCCGCGCAGACGTCGAGGCGATGATCATCCCCCCCTATGCCTTGGGCGAGAGCCTCGCCGACAATGGCGTCTATCAATTGTTGAATTCGGGCGGCGCGGAGATCGGTTATGTGTTCGAAACCGGCCCGCTCGCGCCCTTGCCGGGGTTTTCCGGTGCGCCGATCGACATGTTGGTGTTGATGGACACAAGCGGTGTGTTTTTGGATGTGCGGTTGGTGTCGCAACGCGAGCCGGTGTTCGTGTCTGGTCTTGGAGAAGCCCCGTTTCGAGAGTTTATTGAACAATATAAAGGTCTTGCGATCACCCAAAGTCTTGTTGTCGGTGTGCCTTACGGGGCCAGCGGTGGCGGCGGATCGGACCTTGTGTATTTGGACGGCGTGACCAAAGCGACGGCCAGTGTGCGCATCGCCCATGAAAGCCTATTGGCGGCGGCGCTTTCAGTGGCGCGTGACAAAATGCAAGGTCTGGCCCAGACGCCGCCAGCGCGTCCCAAACCCGACGATGGTGAGATATTGAGCTGGCAAGACTTGGTCGATCAAGGCATTGCCAAGCCGCTGCGGGTCAGCAATGCCGAGGTGGACGCCGCCTTTGCCGGGACGATTTGGGCAGATGATGACCCGGAGGCAAAGGCCGATCCGGAAGGGATGTATCTCGATTTGTGGTTGGTGGATTTGGGCCCGCCTGCGGTTGCACGCGCCGTGTTGTCCGACGACTCACTGAGTGACTTACAGCATTTTCTAGCGGTCTCCCCCGAGGCGGAACCTTTGCTGATGTTGGAGGCGGGGCGGCATGGGTTGGTCTCCGAGGATTTCGTGCGCAACACCGCACCAGACCGGCTTTCGGCGGAACAGGGAGGCTTGCCCGTGGCGCTGCGCGATGCGGATTTGCTGGTCGAATTGGCTCCTGATGTGCCACAGGCCGGGGCCGCGATGATCCTACGGGCTGACCGGCGTTTGGGCTTTGATCCGATCTCAGACTGGGAGTTGCGGGTGCAAGCCGTGCGCGCCCATGGCAGTTTTCAGCCGCGTTTGGGCGACACTCATTTCGCCCTGACCTACGCCGCGCCTGATCGGTTCTTCGAGGTCTCAAAACCGCATAAGCCGCTGCCCGCCTGGGCCGAAGCAGCGCTCAATCGACGGGCAGATTTGATTGTTTTGGCCGTGGTTCTGACCGGGCTGTTGCTTCTTGTCGGGCCTGGCATGACCCGGCTTGCGGCTCGGCCAAATTTCACCGCCATTCGCCTGACAATATTGACCTTCGTCATCGTCTTCATCGGCTGGTGGGGGCAGGGGCAGTTGTCAATTGTCACTGTCTTGGCCAGCCTGCGCGCCGCTGTTGGGCAAGGTTCCTTTTCGGTGCTGCTTTATGACCCGTTCTCTCTGATGATCTGGGCGGTGGCGATCCTTGGGTTCGTGCTTTGGGGGCGGGGGCTGTTTTGCGGCTGGCTTTGTCCGTTTGGTGCGATGCAGGAGGTGCTCCACCATGTCGGAAAGCGCCTGAATATCCGTCAGATCAAAGTCTCGGATGACTGGGACAACCGTTTGAAAAAAGTCAAATATCTGGCGCTCTTTGGCGTCATCGCGGTGACATTCGCTGCCCCCAATTATGCCGAAAAAGCCGCCGAAATTGAGCCGTTTAAAACCGCCGTCACCGTCTATTTTATCCGCGACTGGTATTACGTTGCCTATGCCGTGTTTTGGTTGGGGCTCAGCCTCGTTTTTTTCAAAGGGTTCTGCCGATATGTCTGCCCTTTGGGCGCAGTCATGGTGATTGGCGGCTGGTTGCGCGGGCGCGATTGGATTGCCCGGCGCGAAGCCTGTGGTAGCCCCTGCCAATTGTGCCGGGTCAAATGCCGCTATGGTGCGATCAAAAAGACCGGAGAAATCCAATATGATGAATGTTTTCAATGCCTTGATTGTGTCAAAATTCATGATGATCCGAACCAATGCGTGCCGCTGATCTTGGCCGCCAAGCGACAGGAGCGTGCCACATGCCCGCCAAATCTCACCTGACCCGCCGCCGGTTTTTAACGCTCTGCGCCTCGGCTCCGGCGATGGGGCTGGCCAGTGCCGCGCGTGCCTCAACCCAAGAGTGGCACGGACAGGCTTTTGGGGCTGAAGTCTCGTTGGAATTGTCGAGCGATGCGCGTCAGGTGCAACAGGATTTGGACGCGGTGGTGCAGGAACTGCGCCAGATCGAAGCGCGGTTTTCGATCTATTCACCCAGTTCAGAACTGTCGCAATTGAACGCCCGCGGGCGCATCGCGGTGAGCGAGGAGATGCACGAGGTTTTGCGGCTGGTGCGTCGGGTACATTTGGTCAGTGAGGGCCTGTTTGATCCGACGATTCAACCACTTTGGCAGGCTCTCTCTGATGGTTGCGACACAGCGGAGGCACGCGCTTTGATCGGCTTTGAGCGGGTCGAGATCGGCAGCAGCCATGTGCGTCTGGCACCCGGTCAAAAGCTCAGTCTGAACGGTATTGCACAAGGCTATGCCACCGACCGGATCACAGCGCTGTTGCGGCGGCGTGGTTATGATCACGCGCTGGTCAATATGGGAGAGTTTCGTGCCATGGGGGGGCCCTATCATTTGGGCATGTCTGACCCCGAGGCGGGACAACTTGGCCGCCTGAGCCTGACGGATGGCGCGGTGGCAAGCTCCAGCCCCGGTGCGATGCGTGTGGGCGACGAGACCCATATTCTGCACCCGAAAGGCGGTGTGCCGCTGTGGTCAACGGTGACGGTGCAGGCCAGCTCGGCTGCGCTTGCGGATGCTGTGTCGACCGCGTTTTGCCTGATGCCGCGCAATCAGATCGCACGGGTTTGCGACCGGCTTGATCTCGGGCCTGTGGTGATGGTTGACTTTGAAGGGAACCTTGAAACGCTGTGAGCGTGGTCAAGGTTCCGATCTATGGCCTTACCGCTCGGGGGGTAGGAAACTCAGCCCATGAGCGGCGAAAATCGCCGGGATACGTCCATCATCGAGCGCTTTTTCAATCGCATAATCCACGGCATAGCCAAGATCGCGGTGCTGTTGGTTGACGGCAACGCCGATGGTCCATGTCGAGCGCACCAGCCCCGGAAGCGGCGGGGTGTGGACCGCAAATCCAGAGGTCCCATCCACAGCAAGCCCGGCCTCGATCACCGCCAAAGGTGCCATGACAGCCATGGTGTCTCCGGCCACCATGGCGGAAACGGCGAGGTCTGAGCTGGGATAGCGGTGGATCGCATCGGAGACCACGCCGCGCCCGATGGAGGCGAGGTAGAGATCCGAAATGCTGTCGTTTTCCACGGCGACCGTGTCATAGCGGAAATAGGCCGGTGTCGGGATGTCATCCGGGTCGGGATAGTCGGTCAGGCTATAGCCGATGGCGAGGGTTTCCGCCGCATATTGCCCCGTAAAAACAGCCTGTTCGACGCGGCAGGCGAATTCACTGTCATAGGGCACATGCAACATCACATCGGAGACACGCCCGCCCACGGCAGCCCCTTTCCAAACGTAATTGCGCAGATCGCCCTCAAGGGTTTCATCGGCCTGAACCAGACGAAACCGCGGCGCGACGCCGAGGTCTTCGGCGATGAGCGTGCCGATTTCTACGTCGATACCTGCGGGTTTTCCGTCCTTGAGAAAGGACCAGGGCGCGAAGTTTTCGTAGAGCGCAAATTCAATCCAACCCTCGTCGATGATCGTGTCGAAATCGCGGCCAATGTCCTGAGCAAAGGTGTTTTGCGGCCGCAGTTGCGGCACCACATCCTCACAGCGGGCGAAAACCGGCCCCGCAGATGCGAGACCGGTCAAAAAGGTAAGAGCCAAGAGGGAATGTTTCATGGAAACAAACCCTTAATGCGCGGCAGACAGGCCAACGGTCAACAGGTCCGCTGCGTGTTTCCAGGTCTCTGGATCATCAGACATGGTGCGCGAGGCCTCAAAGGCGATGCTGTCGGCGACGGGCGCACCTGATCCGGTTTCAACCCCGGCGGCGATGCTGGCCAGCTCTTCTTTGAGGGCCATAGGATCGTCAACATCGCCTGCCAAAAGGTGATCGCGGATTTCGATCAAACGGGTCATGTGGCTGTCCAACGCACCATCATCGGGGCGGGTTTCGATATAGGTGCGGATCGCCCAAGCGGCTTTTTGACCCAGGATTTCGCCAAAGGCGGGCATTTTGGTGACGCCGTTTTGGGTCATCCCCAATTGAAACCGCTCCACGAACCATTCATCGCCATATTCTGCGGCTTCAAGATAGCGCAGATCGGGGGCAAGGCCGCCGGAGACCGCACCAAGACCATGACAGCGGGCGCAGTTTTGGTTGAACCCGGAGGAGCCGATTTCAATGGCTTTAAGCCAGACCTCTTCGCCGGCAGCTTCGGCACGATAGGGGTTTTCGATCAGCCAATCTTCCCCCTCCACGCCAACATCGGGCAGCATATCGGTGTTGACCGCCTGTGGGGTGACATCGCCATGGGCGAAGGCGGAAGTGGCGAGTGTGGCGGCGGTGAGCGCGGCAAGCAAAGCAGTGCGTTTCATGTGATCCTCCCAAGTTTCCCAATCAATATCGCTGCAGCTGCAACAGGCGCTATTCGACCTTGGTGCAACTGTCGAAACCGTCATGCGACCTTGGTCCCATTTCGGTCGAGCCGGAGCCGAATTTAAGGTGAGAGCACGGGAGGACGACAATGACACATATGCGGCGCGCGATCCGTGTGGCGGCGTTTGGCATGCTCTGTGCGCTTTGTGCGCAGGCGGGTGCCCAGGCGGCTGAGCTGGATCTGACGATTGGTTATTTGCGGCTGGAAGAGCCTGCGCATCCGGTGCTGTCGGGCTTGGATCCGGTGCCCGCGCGGCGTGGTATTGAGGGCGCTGAACTTGCCATTTCCGACAATCAAACAACGGGCGGGTTTTTAGGGCATTCCTATGCGTTGGATGTGGTCAGCCTTGCCCCGGAGGCCGATGTGTTGGCGGCGGCGCGGGACATGTTGGACAAGACCCGCGTTGTGGTGTTGGACATGACGGCTGAGGCGGCTTTGGCTGTGGCGGATTTGGCCGAGGCCAAGGGCGCGATTCTGATCAATGCGGCCAATGGAGACGCGGCGTTGCGCGGGGTGTCGTGCCGCGCGAATCTGCTGCACACGGCGTTAGAAGACGATATGGCGGCGGACGCGTTGATGCAGGTTTTGCTCAGCAAACGCTGGACCAAACTGGCGATGATTGTGGGACCGACCGACGAGGATGGGGTGCGGGCGCAAACGTACCGTCAGGCGGCGCAGAAATTTGGGCTCAAGATCGTCTCAGAGGCGACATGGACCTTTGACAGCGATCTGAGGCGCGCCGCGAGCCGCGAAGTGCCGTTGCTGACCCAAGGGTTCAAATCCCACGATGTGGTGTTGATCGCCGACGCCCATGACGATTTCGCCCGTTACATCGAACACAACACATGGGAGCCGCGTCCGGTGGCGGGCGGCGGCGGTTTGACCGCTGTGGCTTGGGCGCCGGTGATCGAACAATGGGGCGCGGCACAGCTTCAGTCGCGATTCACCGATCTGACGGGGCGCGTGATGACGTCGCGCGATTACGCGGCCTGGGCGGCGGTGCGCGCCGTGGGCGAGGCGGTGACGCGGACCGGGAGCACGGAGGCGGCGGTGCTGCACGATTATCTTTTGTCGGATGGGTTTGAATTGGCCGGGTTTCAGGGCCGCCCTTTGAGTTTTCGCAATTGGAACGGCCAGATGCGCCAACCCGTGCCCGTGGTCAACGCCCACGCACAGGTGGCGGCAGCGCCATTGGACGGGTTTGAACACCCGCGCAACCCTTTGGATACGCTGGGAACAGATCAGGCGGAAAGTGAGTGTCATGCGTTTGGAGAGTAAGATGAAAGTGATATATGCGGGGCTATTGGCCGCCTGTTTGGCACAGCCGCTTGCCGCTGCCGAGATTTGGGTGAGCAATGAAAAGGACGACACCCTGTCGGTGATCGACATTGACACTTTGGAGGTGATCCGCACGCTCAAAACCGGTGAACGCCCACGTGGAATCACGTTTAATGCAGATTTCACAAGGCTTTACATCTGTGCCTCTGACAGCAACGCGGTGCAGGTGATGGACCCGGAAACGGGTGAGATCTTGTTTGATCTGCCTTCGGGGGAGGACCCGGAACAATTCGTGCTGCACCCGGACAATCGCCACCTTTGGATCGCCAATGAGAATGATGCCGTGACCACAGTGGTCGATGTCGAGACGCATAAAGTGGTCACGCAAATCAACGTTGGGATTGAGCCCGAAGGCATGGCGGTCTCACCCGATGGCAAGACGGTGATCACCACCTCCGAGACCACCAATATGGCGCATTGGATCGACACCGAGAGCCATGAGATTTACGCCAACACCTTGGTCGATTCCCGTCCACGCCACGCTGAATTCGTCAAAGACGGGACCGAGCTTTGGGTCAGTTCGGAGATCGGCGGGACAGTTTCGGTGTTTGACGCGGCGGATCAGTCAGAGATCGGAAAAATCCATTTTGAGATCAAAGGCGTGCACCCCGATTTGATCCAGCCGGTGGGGTTTGAACTGACCCCGGATCAAAAGACCGCTTTTGTCGCGCTTGGCCCGGCCAATCACATCGCCGTGGTCAACACCGAGACGCTTGAAGTCGAGGACTATATCCTGACCGGGCGGCGGGTCTGGCACATGGCCTTTAGCCCGGATCATCGACTTTTGTTCACCACAAACGGGGTGAGTGGCGATGTGACGGTGATTGATGTGGCCAAACGCGAGGCGATCAAATCCATCAAGGTTGGGCGGTTTCCCTGGGGCGCGGTCATGCGTCCGTGATCGGACAAGTGAGGTGTTGAGAGACGGCAAAAATACAAACAGGAGTTTTAAAATGCGTTTTCAAATTTTAGCGGCAGCATTGATCGCAGCCAGCCCGGCCTTGGCCGATGACGATGGTGATAAACCCAGTTTCGGCATGGCGGGTATTTTGTCGGCCAGCAATTCCGAAACCCTGCCGCCGATCCTTTTGTCTGCGGGTCAACCCTTGGCCGACGCCCCGTTGCACCTCAAATCCGGCACCTCCTACGAGATTGAAATCGAAGCTGACGGATCACAAGAGCTTGGCCTTGTGGGGGCGGGATTTTTCCACGCCATTTGGATTGATGAGATCGTCATCGAAGGCATTGAAATTCGCCCCTTGGGGGTCGATAGCGTTGAATTTGACGAGGCGGGGGTGATGGAAATCAGCTTTGTCGCGATCAAGCCCGGGACCTATGATCTCCATGTGCCGAACGCACGTGGCGATTTGCAACGCCTTGAAATTACAATCGAATAGGAAACCCCATGGCCGGGCTTGTCGTTGATCACATCACCCATCGCTACGCAGGGCGCGCAGATCATCCGCCCGCTTTGGATCAGGTGAGTTTCTCGGTGGAGCCGGGCCAATTTTGCGCGCTTTTGGGGCCAAATGGCGCGGGGAAATCAACGCTTTTTGGCATCCTCACCCGGCTTTTCGCGCCCAAATCGGGCCGGGTCGAGGTCGCGGGATATGACATGAGCCACACGCCGCTCAAGGCCCTGGCGCGCATGGGCGTGGTGTTTCAACAGCCGACGCTCGACCTGGATCTGACGGTCTGGCGCAACATGTTGTATTTCGCGGGTCTGCACGGGATCACCGGACGCGCCGCCAAACTGGCCGCCTCTGAGGCGCTGGAGCGGCTGGCGATGGTCGAACGCGGTTCGGAACGGGTGCGCGATCTCAACGGCGGGCATCGGCGGCGGCTGGAAATTGCCCGCGCTCTGATGCATCGGCCCGAGGTCTTGTTGCTGGATGAGCCGACGGTGGGGTTGGATGCGCAAACGCGGGCGGATTTGGTCGCCCATGTGCATCAATTGACGCAAGAGAGCGGGCTGGCCGTGCTATGGGCGACGCATTTGACCGATGAAGTTTGTGCCCAGGATGGGTTGGTGGTGCTGCATCGGGGCCGGGTGATTGAGCGCGGCGTGGCCGAGCAGGTTGGGCCGGAGCTGACCGAACATTTCCTCGCGCTCACGGGCGGGTTGAGCGGCGAAAGACAGCCCGCATGAGCCATTATGTCAGCGCCCTCATTGCCATTTGCCACCGCGAAGCGCTGCGGTTTTTCGGCCAACGCGCCCGGATGATCGCGGCTTTGGTGCGGCCTTTGATGTGGCTTTTTGTTTTTGCGGCGGGGTTTCGCGCGGCTTTGGGCCTGTCGATCACGCCGCCCTATGAGACCTATATCAGCTATGAAACCTACATCGTGCCGGGGCTTTGCGCGATGATTTTGCTGTTCAACGGCATGCAATCTTCGCTGTCTTTGGTGATGGATCGCGAGATGGGCACGATGCGGCTTTTGCTGACCGCGCCCTTGCCACGCTGGTGGTTGTTGAGTTGCAAACTGGTGGCGGGGGCGGTGATTTCGGTGCTGCAAGCCGTTGTCTTTTTGGCAATTTGTGCCCTATACGGCATCCGGTTTTCGCCTGTGGGCTATGTCGCGGCCTTGCCTGCGATGTTCCTCTGCGCGCTGATGGTGGGGGCTTTGGGGATCGCGCTGTCCTCGACCATCCGCAGCTTGGAAAATTTTGCGGGGGTGATGAATTTCGTGATTTTCCCGATGTTTTTCCTCTCCACGGCGCTGTACCCGCTTTGGAAAATGGCCGAAGCCTCTGAGCTTTTGTGGTGGATTTGCGCGATCAATCCGTTTTCGCACGGGGTCGAAACGATCCGGTTTGCGCTTTACCTCAAAGCCGGCCCTTTGGATTGGGCCATCACTTTGGCGGCTGTGATGGTGTTTATGGCGCTGGCGCTGTGGGGCTATGATCCGGGCAAGCGGACGATGGGACGCAAGGGTTAAACGCGCTCTGGTCGTAGAAAATCCGCCACTTTGGTCGGATGTGATATGATCGCGTGCTCTGGCAGCATGGGCGCGGGAGGATGCAACATGAGATCTGCAATTTTGGCGATGGCGCTTGTCGCAGCGACACCCGTTTGGGCCGAAGATTTGGCTGAAGATTTCGCCATGGAACTTGGCCCTGACACCGAGGTGACAGAGCAAGGCACACTCAATCCGCATGAGATGTCGATGGCGCAGGTGATGGACAGCATTCGCAACGGCGACACCGGGATGGTGATCTGTTCTCAGGGTTATTTGGTGACCAAATCGGGCCGTCACGAGATGGCGCGCGAGCTGTTTGAGCAGTGTGCCGAGAGCGGTTGGACCGGGGCGATGACATGGATGAGCCAACTCGATGATCGCGGTTTGGGCGGGCCACAGGATTTGGAGGCCGCAGCAGAGTGGAACCGCAAGGCAGCAGAGGCGGGTGATCCGGTTGGCAAATTCAACCATGGGCTGGATTTGATGCGTGGCTGGGGTGTGGCGCGCGACGATGCGGCAGGGCGCGCAATGGTCGATGAGGCGGCGCGGGACGGTTTGGATGTGGCGCAGCGGCTGCAAAGTGCGGAGTATGATTTGGATGAGGTGACGCCGGATGCGGATGAATGGCGCTATTTGAACCTGTTCTAAGGCACACTCTACGACCAAGGTCGTAGCCGGGGTGCGACCAATGTCGGGGGGCTTTGTTGATGTGCATCAACATCTTGGGCGGCAGAACGGGCGATCTTAGTGGCGAACATGCCATAGGAGACCGCCATGAAAGCCATTCGATTTTCCCCCAGATTTGCCATTGCTCTGATCCCCGCAGTCTTTGCCACAACGCTGGGCGCATCTGCCGTTGCAGGCGAATATGACGCGATCAAAACCGCTGCTGGGGCAGAGTTTTTTGACAAGGAATGTCACCGCTGTCACTCGGTCGATGCAGACCGCGCCAGCTACGGTCCGTTGTTGACCGGGGTGATTGGTCGCAAAGCCGGTAGCTTTGAGGGCTACCCCTATTCTGAGGCCCTGAAAAGCGCCAATTTCACTTGGACCGCAGGCGCGATCCGGGCATGGATGGAAGACAATGACGGTTTGGTGCCGGGCACGAAAATGCGCCATGTCGGCGTCGATGATGCCACAGTTCAGGATTTTATCGTCACCTATCTGGCGTCAATCTCTGAATGACCTTAGCGGCTTAAGAGATTTTGATTTAAGAGAGATCGGCGGTCTGCACCTGTGCGGGCCGCCCAAAAAGGGTCAACACCCGATCACACAGTCGTGCCGCCTCTTTCGGGTCGTGGGTGACCACAATTGTGGTGGTGACATGATGTGCGCGCAGGGTCTCAAACAGGCGCATCATCTCATCGGCGAGCCTCGGGTCCAGCGACACAAAAGCCTCATCCATCAGCAATAAATCGGGCGCCGCGGCAAAGGCGCGGGCCAAGGCCAAGCGACGCTGTTGGCCCAAGGAGAGCTGACCGGGAAACAGATCGGCATGATCTGAAAGCCCCACCTGCGCCAACCATTGCCGCGCTTTTGGCGCGTCGATGCGGGTGGTCAGGGTGAGGTTGTCCAAGGCGCTGCGCCATGGCAACAGGGTCGGCTCCTGAAACACGGTGCTGATGCGCTCTGGGCGCTCGCAACTGCCGTCATAGTCGGAATGCAGCCCGCAAATCACCCGCAGCAGCGTCGATTTGCCGACGCCGGAGGGGCCAACGAGGGCCAGGGAGGCACCGGGCGCGATCGAAAACGCAATCGGCCCGAGAATCTGTTGACCCCCGGCATGGGCCGAGCGCAGATCCACATGGACCCCTCCATGCACACCCCCGCTCGGGCTTGCCTGTGGGCGCGCGGGAGCGGGAGCATTGGGTCGGATGATCGGCCTCAGCTTCATGTGCCGGGATGGTAGAATGTGCCTTCTGGCAGCGTCGTGGCTTGGCCCACCAAATCCGTGCCGCCAAGTTGCGCCATCAGATCCAGCATCTTGGCCGCATCTGCGTCAGACACCGGACCCTTTGGTGGAATGCCGTCGATCCATCCGGCTTTGAGGGCCGAAAATTGCGCATCGGTTTTGACATTCATTCTTGGGCGCAGGCGATCCCAGGCGGCGTCATCCGTGGCCAAAAGCTCTTTGGCCTGACGTGAGGCGGCGGCCAGTCCGGCGACCAATTCGGGGTGGTTTTTCAACACTTCGCCGCGCACAACATAGCCCAAAAGCGGTGTGTCAGGGTTCAGACCAAGCGCCACGGCGGCCTCGGAGGTGGAGGCCAAAAGCCGCATCCCGGCGGCGTCCATTTTGGCTCCGAAATGCCAAAAATTAATCGCGCCGTCCAACTCGCCGGATAGGGCGGATTTAAAGATCAGCGGCGGTGCGCCGTAGACCTGTTCGGTGTTGGCCGCCAGATCAAGCCCCTCAGTCTGGGCCGCAAAGGCACGCAGGATCAGCCAACTTTTGTCATTCGGCCCGCCGGCGATGCCAATTTTGCCCCCCGCAAGATCGGCAATGGTTTGGGCCGGGCTGTCTTTGGGCACATAAAGACCACCCACGGCTTTGGAATAGGGGATGAAAACGTAATCCTTGCCTTCGGCGCGTTGGGCCGCAACCCAGAGCCAATCGGCAACGATCATATCCACTTCGCCCGCCGCCAATGCGACACGTGAGGCGGGGGAGCCGGCGACATCAAGCGCCTCAAGGGCAAAGCCCTGAGCGGTATCGAAGCCGTTATGTTGGATGGTGTCCACCTCCCAAGCGACGGTGCCGGACATTTGCAGCGCGGCTTTGAGTTTTGGCAGGTCTTCGGCTTTGGAAGCGCCCGAAAAAGCGGCGGTTAAAGCCGCAGCGGTGGCAAGGGCTGCGAGGCCTTTGGTGAATTTGGTCATGGTTGATCCTCCCTCATGGCAGAGTAGGAGCGGGCAGGCGTGGCACAAATACGACCAAAGGATGGGAAATGGCCCCTAGGTCGCATGGCCCCTACGACCAATGGCCAATTTCGGAGGGGGCCTCGCTTTGGCGATCATTGGTCAGGCTTTATCTGCGCGGGTCCAAGAGGGAGCGCGCGTCTGGTCATCCATGGGAGGAAAACACATGAACAGGTTTCTATCTGCTGCATCTGCGGCTGTTCTGGCGTTCGGTCTTGCGGGGGGCGCCTTGGCGGGCGTCACCGAAGAGGACCTGCTGAACGACGCAAACACACCGGGCGATATTTTGACCAACGGCATGGGGCGCGATCTGCAACGCTATTCGCCGCTTGAAACGCTCAACAAAGAGAACGTGAAAAACCTTGTTCCGGCATGGGCCTTTAGCCTTGGTGGCGAAAAGCAGCGCGGGCAAGAGACCCAGCCTTTGGTGCATGACGGCATCATGTATGTGACTGGGTCCTATTCGCGCCTTTATGCGATCGACATGACCAACGGCAAAGAGATCTGGCAATATGACGCCCGTCTGCCCGAAGGCATTTTGCCCTGCTGTGACGTGATCAACCGCGGCGGCGCGATCTATGGCGACAACATCTATTTCGGCACGTTGGACGCACGCATCGTGGCGTTGGATTTGAAAACCGGCGATGTGAAATGGAACAAAAAGATTGCCAACTACAAAGAAGGCTATTCCTACACAGCCGCGCCTTTGATCGTGAACGGTCTGGTCATCACTGGTAACTCCGGCGGTGAATTTGGCATCGTCGGCGAAGTGCAGGCACGCGACGCGGAAACCGGTGAAATGGTTTGGACACGTCCGGTGATCGAAGGTCACATGGGCACGCTCAATGGCGAAGACTCGACCATGACCGGGACACTGAACGCAACCTGGCCGGGCGATATGTGGAAAACCGGCGGCGGGGCAACTTGGCTCGGTGGCTCCTATGACGCCGATACCAACACGTTGGTCTTTGGGACGGGCAACCCGGCACCGTGGAACTCGCATCTGCGCAACGCGGGCACACCTGTTGAGGGCAACACGGGCGATAACCTTTACGCCGCATCGCGTTTGGGCATTGATCCGGCCACCGGCGAAATCAAATGGCACTTTCAAACCACGCCGCGCGAAGGCTGGGACTTTGATGGGGTGAACGAGGTTGTGGCCTTTGTCGACAAAGACGGCAACAAACGCTTCGCCACCGCCGACCGCAACGGCTTCTTCTACGTGTTGAACCGCGAAGACGGCGCTTTTGTGAACGCAACCCCGTTTGTCTCTGACATCACTTGGGCCAAAGGGATTGATGAAACCGGTCGTCCGATCTACGTCGAAGAGGCCCGTCCGGGCAACCCGCTTGAGGCGGAAAAAGGCGAGATGGTGTTCTCGGTTCCGTCCTTCTTGGGGGGCAAAAACTGGATGCCGATGGCGCACAGCCAAAAGACCGGCATGTTCTATGTGCCGTCGAACGAGTGGGGCATGGACATCTGGAACGAGCCGATTTCCTACAAAAAAGGCGCGGCTTACCTTGGCGCGGGTTTCACCATCAAACCGATCTTTGAAAGTCACATCGGGTCTTTGAAAGCGATTCAGCCGGAAACCGGCGAGATCAAATGGGACTTCCAAAACGAAGCGCCGCTTTGGGGTGGTGTGATGACGACGGCTGGCGGCCTCGTGTTCTTCGGCACGCCTGAAGGGGAATTCATCGCGCTTGACGATGAGACCGGTGAGAAACTCTGGTCGTTCCAAACCGGCTCCGGCATCGTTGGTCAGCCTGTGACCTTTGAAATGGACGGCGAACAGTATGTCACCGTTGTGTCCGGCTGGGGTGGCGCGGTTCCGCTTTGGGGTGGTGAAGTGGCCAAAAAGGTCAACTATCTGAACCAAGGTGGCACGGTCTGGACCTTTAAATTGCCGAAACAACTGGCCATGGCGAACTGATCTCAGTCTCTTAAATCGGTGCTGAGGCACCTCTGGCCCCGCTGCGGTTCTGCCGTGGCGGGGTTTTCTTTTGCGCTTATGTGCGGCGCTTATCAGAGGTCTCGCGGCAAGGTTTTGATCCGCGGCTGATGGGCCAAAATGTCGGTTGAGGCAAGAGCGTATGTCCACATGTTTGACGTGCCAGAGGTTGCGCGAAAGGCGTCATACCCAAGGCCGAGCGCGACAGGTTTGGACCCGGCGGGGACACCAGATCGCGCGGCGAAGAGACGCGAGGTGCAGCATGATACATCTGGGGGGATAAGTGGCAGTCCATAGGGGAATCGAACCCCTCTTTCCAGGTTGAAAACCTGGCGTCCTAACCGATAGACGAATGGACCACGCTTTTGGTAGGCGGCTAATTAGACGGCATGACGCCGAAGCGCAAGAGGGTTTCGAGACAATTTTGCGATTTTCTTTTGTGGAGGACGACCGGCCAGAAAGAACGGCAGTCACAGGCGATTTGGGGCGCTGTCTGGCAGACTTTGGCTGAGTGGAATGGGGGTTGACCGAAATCAGTGTTCTGAGGCGTGGAACAGGTCAAAATGATCTCAAGCTGCGGGCAATGCCGCCTTGAGTGAGTGGAGGATGTGATGGCACACCAGATCAAAACGACGCCCCCCAAAGTCAATGCCCCTCGGAAACCTGCGGCCAAAATGGCTTTGGTGAAACCGGGTGAGACGCGTGACAAGGGGGCTTCGACCCCAAGGTCTTTGGGGACGCCCGAACGTGACACGGATCAGGATTTCAACGTCTATAACGTGATGGACAAGGCGGCCAATGCCGCGTTGGCGCGGGTGACTATGGGCATTGCCCCCTCGGCTCTGGCTGCGGCTTGGGCGGATTGGCTGACCCATCTGGCAACCGCCCCCGGCAAACAATTGGAACTGATCGAGAAGGCCGGGAAAAAGGCCTCTCGCCAGATGCAATATGCCGGGCGATGCCTATCGTGGGCTGACGTGCAGCCCTGTATCGAGAGCTTGCCACAGGACCACCGGTTTCGCGATCCGTCTTGGCAAAAATGGCCGTATAATATGATGTATCAGTCGTTTTTATTGCAACAACAATGGTGGCACAACGCGATGACCGATGTGCCGGGCATGACGAAACAGCATGAAAATGTGATGGCGTTTTTGGCGCGTCAGGTGCTTGATATGATGTCGCCATCAAACCTGCCGCTGACCAACCCCGAGGTTTTGCAGGCGACGCTGGCACAGGGGGGCATGAACCTTGTGCATGGGGCGCAAAATTTTGGCGAAGACATCAAGCGCTATGTGACGAAAGAAAAATCACCCGAGGCCGAGGCGTTTCAACTTGGCCGCGATTTGGCGACCAGCCCGGGTCAGGTGGTCTATCGCAACCGCTTGATCGAGCTGATTCAATATGCGCCGACAACGGATCAGGTTCATCCCGAACCGATCCTGATCGTGCCCGCATGGATCATGAAATATTACATTCTCGATCTGTCGCCCGAAAATTCGATGGTCAAATTTCTGACCGGGCAGGGGTTTAGCGTGTTCATGATTTCTTGGCTCAACCCGGAGGCCGAAGACCGTGATCTGAGCATGGAGGATTACCGTGCGATGGGCATCATGGAGGCCTTGGACGCGGTTCAGGCGATCACCGGGTCGGATCATGTGCATGGGTTGGGCTATTGTCTTGGCGGTACTTTGCTGGCGATTGCGGCGGCGGCGATGGCGCGCGATGGCGACACGCGGTTTGACACGCTGACGTTTTTGGCCGCGCAAACCGATTTCACCGAAGCGGGCGAATTGACCCTGTTTATCAACGACAGTCAGGTCAATTTTCTCGAAGATATGATGTGGGATCAGGGCTATTTGTCGACCGAACAGATGGGCGGTGCCTTCCGCCTGTTGCGCTCGGCCGATTTGATCTGGTCGCGCAATGTCCATGATTATCTGATGGGCGAGCGGATGAAGATGTTTGATCTTCTGGCGTGGAATGCCGATGGCACGCGGTTGCCCTATACAATGCATGCGCAATACCTGCGCCAGTTGTTTTTGAACAATGATCTGGCCGAAGGACGCTATGAGGTCGCGGGCAAACCGATTGCGATCTCCGACATTCGTGCGCCGATTTTTGCGGTCGGCACCGAGGATGACCATGTGGCCCCGTGGAAATCGGTTTATAAATTCCACCGCTTTGCCGACACCGATGTCACCTTTGTTCTGACCAATGGCGGGCACAACGCCGGGATCGTCACCGAACCCGGCCATCGGGGCCGTCATTTCCGCATGGCGACCACAGCGTTTGATGCGCCGTTCCGCGATGCGGATGAGTGGCAAGAGGCGGTGGCCCCGCAGGATGGATCGTGGTGGACAGCGCATGCGCAGTGGTTGAAAGAACGCTCCGGCCCGCTGGGGGATCTGCCAGCTATGGGGCGCGCCGAGGCGGGCTATGCGCCGCTCTGTGCGGCACCAGGGACCTATGTGCTTCGGGCGTGAGCCGGCAGTGGTTCAAGTGTGATCCAGCACGCCCCCCAACAAACAGCATCGCCGGGACAAAACCCCGGCGATGACAGTTTGAGTGCCTTAAATGGCGCGTCTAACCGCCCGAACCGGGATGCGCTTAGTTCGGCAAAGATTTCATCGCATTCGCGGCCACAATCATCGGGCGAAAGGTGAACACGTCGCGGGTGGTTGCGTCGACATCGACCTTGACCCAATGCACGTTCGGGGAGCCAAATGTCTGAACACGGGTGAAATTGGCCAACATGTGGGATGCGTTCGGCAGCGGCTTGTCCATTTTAAAGTAATGGGTGTCGCCATGGACCAAAACGACTTGGCCGTCGAAGGCTTCGGTCTGAGCCATCAGCGCGTCGAGGAAGGCGGCATAGCCTTCTTTGCCCGACAGGCGGCTTTCGTCGTCATCCTCGGTCTCAGGAATGTCAAAGCCCATGTCAGCCTGAAGCACGATCATGATGCCCATGTCACCGGCGTCTTTGGCCATGGCAAAGGACTCGGTCAGCCAGACGATGTTTGCGGCATCGCGCTCTGTGTACTCCGCGTTGTCAGCGGCACATTGCTCTGCGGTGCGTTCGCTTTTTTTGGTACAGGCCGCGTCATCGACGACCATGTTGTTGTTGGACCCCGGCACGTTGAGGCCCACAAACATGGCCCCATCACGGCTGTAGCGGGTGTTCTCGGCATAGGCTTCGCCCGGTGCGCCTTGGTGCTCAACCGGCATCTTGGTTGCGCCAAAGGTGTCGACGGTGTTGAACATCGTTTGGCGGATATGGCTCAGGCGCTCAAGGTTGTCCCAGCCACCGTTGTTGGTGCGATGACAGTCGGTCCATTCGTTGTCGCCGGGCACATAGATGACCGGGGCGCTGAGGCTGTCAAACATGGTGATCGCATCGGTATAGATCGCATCGGTGCACTCAGAGGACCCGTCTTTGATATCACCATCATACATGGAAAAGGCGATGTCAGAGGCGTTGATATCCGCGATCAGCGCGGGAATAAACGGGGCGTCATCGGCCTTGGCATAGGGCATGTCGCCCCAAAGGCCCATGGAAAACGGGTCGGCAGAGGCTGCGCCAGCCATCATCATGCCGCAGACACTGACGGTCGCGAGCAACCGGGAAACGGTCATCATTTTGAGATCTCCTTTGAACGCAGCAAAGCACCGCGCAGAGGCTCTCTAATACGAGGCTGTGAACCTGTCGTGACAGAGGGGCGGACAACCGAAACGTCAACACAACAACCAAACGGCGCATCGCAGCGATGGGAGATAAGATCGGGATATGGGGAAAGTGGCAGTCCATAGGGGAATCGAACCCCTCTTTCCAGGTTGAAAACCTGGCGTCCTAACCGATAGACGAATGGACCGCGCTTGGTGTGAGCGGGTGTTTAGACGGGCAGCCGCGTAGGCGCAAGAGGAATTTTGCGCATTGGCGGCAGAATCTTACAACTTGGTGACAGCGAGGATGCGTCACGCGGGCCATCATGCCCGAGCCGCGTCCTCAAGGCGCAATTGCACGGACTGTCGCCCGCCCCAAGTGTTGATTTCAAGCCGTCCAGCCAAATGGAATCGCGCACCACCATGGGCCTCAAGCGCCGGACCCAGAGCGCCATCATACGCGCCAAAACAAATCGCCTCCAAACGCGGTCCCAGCCCGTCAGAAAAGCTGATTTTCAGGTGGCTTTCGCCAATGCGTCGGGCGAAATGGATGGCACAGGACGGAAAAGCAAACCGCGGGGCAGGGGCGGCGGCCCCAAACGGCCCTGCGGCCTCTAACCGGGTGATCAGGTCAATCGTGGCGGCACCGGGCATCAACATCCCGTCGAGTTTCAAATCCGCAGGCCCGCCGTCGCCCGCGCCCTGTTTGGCGAGCAATTCAGACAGGCGTTCCATCGCGGGTTCCAATTTGTCCCGCATCACGGTCAAACCCGCCGCCATCTTATGGCCGCCGCCTTTGACCAAAAGCCCCTCAGCCGCCAGTTTTTGGATCGACGCGCCCAGATCGACGCCCGAAATAGAGCGGCCAGAGCCTTTGCCCTCATCTCCGTCAAAGCCGATGACAATGGCGGGGCGATTGGACGATTCTTTCAGGCGCGAGGCGACGATCCCAACCACACCGGGATGCCAACCTTCGCCTGCGGCCCAGACCAGCGGACCGCCAAGTCCACGGGCCTCAGCCTGCGCAATCGCCGCCTCGCGCACGGCGTTTTCAATTTCGCGGCGCTCGGTGTTGAGCTGGTCCAGCCGTTCGGCCAGTGCCTGTGCCTCATTTGGGTCTTGGGTGGCCAAAAGCCGCGCGCCCAAATCCGCCGCTCCGATCCGACCACCGGCGTTGATCCGAGGCCCCAACAGAAAGCCAAGTGAATAAGACGTCGGGGCGGTGTCCATCCGGGCCACATCGGCAAGCGCGCGCAACCCGATGCGATGCCGCCCGGCCATGACCTTTAGCCCCTGACGCACCAGCGCGCGGTTGACACCAATCAGCGGCGCGACATCGGCAACGGTGGCCAGTGCGACAAGATCAAGCGCAGCCATCAGATCGGGCCCTTTTTGGCCTTCGGCGCGCATCAGCCGGTTGACCTCAACCAGCATCAAAAACACCACAGAGGCGGCGCAGAGATGGGCCAGGTCGCCACTCTCATCTTGCCGGTTCGGGTTCACCACGGCAACGCATTCGGGCAGTGTCTCTCCACCCAAATGGTGATCCAAAACAATCACATCCGCGCCTTTCGCCGCCGCAATGGGCGCGTGGCTAAGCGTCCCGCAATCGACGCAAACGATCAGATCGTGGTCCTGTGCCAGCGCCGCCATGGCCGGTTCATTCGGGCCATAGCCCTCATCAATCCGGTCGGGAATATAAAGCGTCGCCTGATGTCCCATGTCACGCAACCACGTCAACAACAGCGCCGCAGAGGTGCCGCCATCGACGTCATAATCGGCAAACACCGCAATGCGTTGTTGGGCTTTCAGCGCGACCAAAAACCGCTCGGCGGCTTTGCCCATGTCTTTCAATGTCAAAGGGTCAGGCAGCAAATCCTTGAGCTTCGGGTCCAAAAACCGCTCTGCCTCTCCGGCAGTTACGCCCCGCCGTGCCAAGGTTTGACACAGGGCAACCGGCAGGCCGGTGTGCTGGGCCAAGGCCTCCGCCTGACGGATCAGATCATCGGTGGGACCAACCCAGCGGCGGGCGGTCAAAGAGGTGGTAACATCAAGAAAATCGCTCATGGCTGAGCTTATCGCCCATGCCCAAGCCAGTTGCAAATACTAGCGGTCGGGCACAAGCAAAAGGCGGCCCCAAAGGAGCCGCCTGTCTGAAACATCTGCGAGCAAGGCTCGGGCGTGATCTTAGAGCTGGTGCGCGTTCGAGATCGGGTTGCGGTAGGTCATGTGACGCACCGAGCCGGTTTTGGACCGCATCAGAATGGTTTCCGTGGTCAAATAGCCCGGCTCGCGTTTGATGCCCGACACGATAGAGCCATCAGTCACGCCAGTTGCGGCAAAGATCACATCGCCGGTGACCAGTTCGTCCCGCGAATAGATTTTGTCGAAATCGGTGATGCCGGCTTTGGTGGCGCGACCGCGTTCGTCGTCGTTGCGGAACAAAAGCTGACCCCACATCTGACCGCCCATGCATTTCAACGCGGAGGCCGCCAAAACGCCCTCTGGCGCGCCGCCAGAGCCCATATACATGTCGATGCCGGTTTTGGCCTCGGCACAGTGGATCACACCGGCGACATCGCCATCGGTGATCAGGCGGATCGACGCGCCCGTGGCACGCAATTCGGCGATGAGGTCTTCGTGGCGGGGACGTTCAAGCACACAGAGGTTGATCTGGTTCGGACGCACGCCTTTGGCCTTGGCCAGCGCTTCAACGCGTTCGGTCGGGGACATGGCAAGGCTGATCACGTCTTTGGCGTAGCCCGGCCCAATTGCCAGTTTGTCCATGTACACATCAGGGGCGTGCAACAAGGTGCCGCGCGGCGCCATCGCGATCACGGTCAATGCGTTCGGCATGTCTTTGGCGGTCAATGTGGTGCCTTCGAGCGGATCAAGGGCGATGTCCACGGCGGGACCTTCGCCGGTGCCAACCTCTTCGCCGATGTAGAGCATCGGGGCTTCGTCGCGCTCGCCCTCACCGATCACAACAACGCCTTTGATGTCGAGAGAGTTGAGCTGTTCGCGCATGGCGTTCACGGCGGCTTGGTCAGCGGCTTTTTCATCTCCGAGGCCGACGAAATCGGCGGAGGCGAGGGCGGCTTGTTCGGCGACACGGGCGAGACCGAGCGACAGCATGCGGTCATAAAAAGCGATGGGTTTCGACATGGGATGGTCCTTTTTCGACGGACGGATTGGATGGTCCCCCCCTCATGACCATATGTTCATCGGCGGGGCAAGGTGGGCGCGCATCTGTGTGCGCTAACAGGCAATTGTTTGCGCTAACTTATTGGTGGGACGTAACAAAATTACGTCAACTTGCCGCAATCCGCCCCCCAGATAGGCAGTCACCGCGTCGATGTGGCGGGTCTGGCGACAGAGCGGGCCAAGAGTAAAAAACCGATCATTGCCGCATTCAGGATATGCCACATGAAATGTGTCCCCGTGGGCCACGAGTCGCAAAACGCCATATCAAAGGTCCGAAATGCCAGAGAGGCAAGAAAGGTCACGGCGGCGGCCAAGACCCAGGGCGTTTGCGGCAAACGAAACCGCCATGACGCCCCGGCAAAGACCAGCAAAGCGATCAGCGCGGGAGCATATTGACCCGTGCCATTGAGCGGATCGGTGGCATTCGCATCGGTGGTTTCGCCGGTGGCCATGAGACCCAATACGGCGAGGGTGGCGGTGGAAATTAACGTGGCCGCAATGATTTTATAGCGCCGGGATTTGCCGCGCTCCGTGGTCAGGGTCGCATAGACATACAGCCCGACAAAGCCCCAGATCGGCACGGTGTCGGCCCATTCTGACCAACGATTGGCGAAGGTGTGAAACAAAAACGATCCGAGCCCAATCAGCGCGCAGAGGCCGATCAACACCGCAGTCATCGCTGAGATCAGCCCGCGCGCCCGCATCATCTGCCAGATCAGCAGGGCGACGAGGGGAAAGGCGGCATTGGACAGGGCGTTGAGCGGTTCGGCCCAAAAGGACGGGTCGAGCCGCTCGCAGTAAATGTCGACAGGGGTGTTGAGCGCCTGCCAGATCGACATGGATTACACCGTTTCAATACGGATCGCGACCGGTTCAGAGGCCAAAACGCCGGTTTGCGACATGCCCTCCAATGCCACATCCAAGGATTTGCGCGAGGTGGCGTCGGTGACGATCAACACGGGTGCGACCTCTGGATTGGCCTCTTGGCCATATTGGCGCATCCGGTCAATGGACACACCTGCGTCCCCCAAGGCGGCGGCGATTTTCGCCAAAGCGCCGGGTTTGTCGAGCAAAGACATGCGCAAATAATAGGGCGCAGGGGTTGCGGCGACGGCAGGCGTGGATTTTTCCAGCACATCGGCGGGGACGCCAAAGGTCGGGATACGTACACCGCGCGCAATGTCGATCACATCGGACATGACGGCGGAGGCGGTGGGGCCCATGCCCGCACCCGCGCCGCGCAGCACGATTTGCCCAACCTCATCGCCCTCAAGCACCACCATATTGGTGGCATTTTCCAACTGACCCAAAGGCGAGGTGGCGGGGACAAGGCAAGGTGTCATGCGCTGTTCAAGGCCGCGCCCGGTCATCTGTGCCACGCCCAAAAGTTTGATGCGAAAGCCCATGTCGGCGGCGTGGTGAATGTCTTCGATGGTGATGCGTTCGATGCCCTCTAGCACCATGTTCTCAAAATCGACCTGCGTGCCAAAGCCGATAGAGGCCAGCAAGGCCAGCTTGTGACCGGCGTCGATGCCACCCACATCCAGCGTCGGGTCGGCTTCGAGATAGCCAAGCGCCTTGGCCGCGGCGAAGACTTCGTCATAGGACAGGCCCTCGTTTTCCATCCGCGTCAGGATGTAATTGCAGGTGCCGTTCATCACGCCGACGATGCGCTCGATGCGGTTGCCCGCAAGGCCTTCGGTCAGCGCCTTGATCACAGGAATACCACCGGCGACGGCCGCCTCATAGCGCAACACAGCGCCCTTGGCTTCGGCGCGCAGGGCAAGGTCTTGGCCGTGCAGCGCCAGCATGGCTTTGTTGGCGGTGACCACGTCTTTGCCCGCCGCCAAAGCGGCCTCGGTTGCAGCCTTGGCGGGGCCGTCGGAACCGCCCATCAATTCGACAAACACATCCACATCATCGCGCAGGGCCAAAGCGACCGGATCGTCTTCCCAAGCGTAATGGGACATGTCGATACCGCGATCCTTGTCGCGCGAACGGGCGCAGACGGCGGTGACAACGATAGGGCGCCCGGTGCGTTGGGCCAAAAGATTGGCTTTGCGTTGGATGATTTTGATCACCCCCACGCCAACGGTGCCGAGACCCGCAATCCCGAGGCGTAGGGGGGCGGTTTTGGAAGGGGTTTTCGGCATAGGAGGCTCCGCATCACTAAAGAAGAATATGTGCGCTCTGATAGCTGTGAATGAGCTAAGGTGCAACTGTGATGGCGGCGGCGAGGTCACAGGGTTTGCCGCCTGTCAGGATGGGACCGACGCGTGCCGAGATGTGCGGTTAAGAGGGGGCGTCTGTGCGGGCAAGAGCGGCCAGCAGGCGGGCACGCTCGGCCTGTGTCAGGACTGGGGTTCTGGATAAGGTGCGACCCCGCGCGGCCAGCGCGGCGGCCCTTTGTGCCAGAGCCGTGGCGGCCTCTGCGCCAGCCTCGGTTGCGGGCGGTGTGGCACTGAGCGTCGCTGAACTCAACAGGCTTGGCCAAGCCTGAGTTGCATCAACCGGCGCGACACGCCCCGACAGGTCTGGACGATTGGCACAGCCAGAGAGGCCCAAGAGCGCGGCGGCCAAAGGCAAGGCCACATAAAAAGAGCGAAAGGGGCGATGGCGCAACATGATCGGCAGGGTCCGTTGGCAGGATAAACTATGTTTGCTTACCTTGCATCGTGCTTCGGGACAAGATGGCTTTCCGTTGTGCGGCTTTTGCGCTACAGCCTTTTGCACGTCACCTGAGGTCAAAAGGTCCAGCGTCTCGCACGGGTGCATGTCGTTTGGTGGGTCCATCATGAGAGGGCCTTCTGAAGCCCTGAAAAAAGCCCGAACAGGAGCATCCATATGTCCGATTTCATCCTCCTCCCGTCCCCCGCCCGACGTGCGAGTGCCGCGGCAATGCTGGTCGCATTGGGGGCCTTGCTTGTCTGGATCGCGGCGCAGCCTGAAGCGGTCGGGATGGGGTGGATTGCCTTGCTTTTGGCGATGGCCGTGTTGGCCTTTGCCTTTGCGTGGCTGGTGTGGCGGGCAACCGGGCGCGGTTTGGTTTTGACCGAAGAGGCTCTGATTGAGCAGGGCGGCCGGGTTTTGTGTCGGTTGGACGATATTTCCGCCGTCGAACGCGGCACGTTTGCCTTCAAACCCTCAAACGGCTTTATGATCCGATTGAAAACAGGCCCGGATCAGACAGCATACCCGCGCGCGTGGGTGCCGGGTCTGTGGTGGCGATTGGGGCACCGGATCGGGGTCGGCGGGGTAACCCCCGCAGGCCAAGGCAAAGCCATGGCCGATGTGATCGCAGCACGCATTGCAGGCGCAGGGCGGATCGACTGAGCCATTGAGCTGAGCCGTGATCCGCCTCCAAGCGATCAATAATAATATCTATTATATTTGCGCGTGCCGCTGCCTTGATCCATGTTGGGATCGTCGGTGGTGTCTGTGTTTGACGACCCCGAAGATGTCGTGCCGTCATCAAACAAAACCTGTGTTGCAAAGCGGGGTTTGGTGGTGATTGTGTCGGCAAAAGACAATTGTGCGCCCAAGCCCACATCGAACAGTGGCGCCCAGTTGCGCACGGTTTCGACCAAAAGCACCTCTTCCCCATTCGCCAAAAGCGGCAAGCGGTTTTCGACGCCAGACAGGCTATCCCCGGTCAATGCCGAGAAATTGCCCACGGCGTAGGACCACACGAGGCTGTAGGCCCCGTTGCCCTCGCTATCGACCGAAAACTTGACCTCAGAGACACGCATGTCGATGTTGCCGGAGTTGTTGAGAAAGCGATAGAGATCCGCCGTCCCATTGAGAAAGGCCGGGGTGACCGGGTCGGTTTGCCGCGAGAGGTAATCAGAGATCGTATAATTGGCTTTGTTGGCCTCTGATTTGGCCTGAAACGCGGTGAAGAACGTGTAACAAAACACCAATGAGAATAGGATCAACGGGGTCATGATCACGGCTTCGACAGACCATGTGCCTTGGTCGTCGCGTTGGTAGCGACGGGCAAAAGACAGCAGATGAGTGCGCAAGGATGTCATGAGCATTCCGATCATGTGTTGGGTTCGTTGACGAAGCCTGCGGTGGACACCATCGCATAGCCAGAGCCCGGCGTGCCTTCCAAAGCGGCCCCAAGCCAAGTGGTTGGGAAAATCGGATCGACGTTCACACAAGCGCGCACAAGCATCAGTTCATTTTCACCGCCGTCACTAAACGTGGTTGCGGGGGTGATGTTTTGGTTCCGGTCAATGCACTCCGCGATATAGGCGGGGCGCACAAAATTATTTGCATCCACGGGTTCAAGTGCGATGTGCAGGTTGTCTTCACACTTGCGGACATAGCGCGCATAGGTGCAAACCGCCGTCTTGAGCGATGACAGCGTGACATTTGAGGCTGTGCCAAGACGGATATCGCGCACAGCAAGGTCAAGCCCCCGGTCCAGCATGGAGGAGGAGACCGTGTAATACCCGATCTCATAGCTGCCCATCATCAGGAACGCGAACACCGGAAAGACGATGACAAATTCGATTGTCGAGCTGCCAGTTTCGCCGCGACGATAGCGCCGCGACAGGCGTCTTAGGGCGGATAAAGCACTCATTCGACCAACCTCAGTTCCGTCACCTTTGTGGCGATTGCAGCAAAAGCGTCGGCGATTTCCAAACCATCCACATCATAGTAATGCGACGGAGAGGAGGCGCAGGAGATCAGCACATCTTCGGCGTCACTGGGGGCTTCGAACCCGATGGTAAAGATCAAAACACCGTTGTTTTTGGCCGCAGTACAGATTTTGTCCAGACGCGCGTTCTTGGTGGAGCCGCTCACGCCAACGCGGGTGGCACCGGTCCAGAAGTAATAGTCATTGGCGCTGCCGGACGCATAGTAGCGGGCATAGGCATGGCTTTCGACGGTGAAGCGTTTCCACACTTCGGGCCATGTCAGTTGCGTGGCGTTTGAGCCACCATAGACGGCGCTGTAGTAATTTCGGCTTTGCGGTTCATACCATTGGGTTTCATACCAGCAGGAATAGTAGCTGCATTTCCTTTTGCTGATCGGGAAAGAGACCTTGCCATCGGGGGCAAGATAGATATCCGAATTGCCGGAGCGGTAATTTGAGGGCATGTAATATTGCGTGGTGTTCACACCATCGGTCATCACCACCATCACTTTGAGGGTCGAGCCAGAGTTCGCTGTTGGGCGTCCCGACATGGCGGAGGACACTTCGCCGGTGCTGATGAGCGCGGCGGTCAGAGGGGCGGCAGAGGTGTCAAGTAAAGCAGCCCCCCATTTCACTCCGACATCAATGGAGGTGTTGCCGTCGGCTTGAAGGCCGCCGATTTTGCTTTGCACATCGGCAAGCGAATTGGAGAACGGCAGGATGCGGTTGTAGCTGTGGGGGTCACAGACCTCAAGCAGGGTGCCTTTGTTGAAGTCATTGTAATACCACGGGTCAAACGCCACTGTTTGTTGGTAATATTTGGACCCGGCATAGTCTTTGGGTTCGATGTTCGTGGTTTCGAAATCGCTTTCGGTGAAGTTCAGGCAATAGGAATTGTCATGCGTATCCTCGACGTTGAATTCCGACAATATGGTCGGGCCCGCGTTCACCTGCGTGGAGTAGGGAACAACGGACATCGAAACCGTGTCAGGCGCGGAGTTGTCGAAAATGGTCTTGGCAAAATCTTTGCCTGCGAGGGCAAGGTTGCCAATCCGGTTTGAACTGTTCATCGAGTTCGACACATCAAGCACAAGCGAGATTTCGAGATTGGCCAGACCCTGTTCGGCAGTGCCGTGGCTTGCCAATGTCAGGGTGTCGACGGCGGCGAATTTCATGAAATAGGTCGGAATGTCGGCGGACACGGTTGCGGTCACGCGTCGGCCTTGGCCGGACACTTCGGTTTTGACACTGCTCAGATACTGCGACAGGCCGGCCTTGGCGAAATAGTCTTCGACCACCACGTCGGGATCAAAGGTGTTTTCAAGGTTGGCAGCGGCCAGCACGGCGCGATCAAGGGTGTTTTGGAGCTCGGTTCTTAGGGTTTCATGGCGCACGATGTCGACGCCAATCCCAGCCAGAACCATCACAATGACAAAAGTGAACAGGCCGAACACAGCCAGAGAGCCATGTTCCTCACGGGCATAGCGGTCGGGCTGCGGCAAACGCAACCGAGAGAGCATGCGTACAGACTGCCCCAAACGCTGTGGCGCTGAGGTGAGGCTATAAAATATGCCCTTCGCGGCACCATTTTGCGCCGTTCCAAAGGACCGCTGTGTACTCATATTTCCTACAGCGATTTCATCGCTGCGATCAAAACCTTGCATGACACCATCTTTTCATCAAAGCGGTGCCCCCATTTCCCAGTTTGATAGAGAAAGGCCGGAATTTTCCGTGCTTTGTACAATCCCTATCCAGAGCATGTTGATCCTGCATTTTCTTAAAGTAAATAGAGGATTGCTTTGCCCTGATATGGTCACAAAGGCCGCGGATCAAAGCGCTTTTAGAGGGAGTTTGGGGGCGGGAGTGAGGTGGCGGTCACGATTTCGCCACACTGCGCCTTGGGAGCGCCACATTTGGCGCACCATTTTGCCACAAAGTGATTCATCGTCGTTAAGGCAGGGCGAAGTCTTTGCGAACTTTTCGGCGGGGAAAGAGGCTTTTGGCGGCGGGGAAGGGGGGAAG